>Ga0114129_10000160_pt1 | contig 72462 bp, 70 predicted proteins | sample RhiMetdeltSRZDD1_FD_80071 | JGI IMG/M metagenome (GOLD analysis project Ga0114129, IMG submission 80071) | Populus rhizosphere microbial communities from Tennessee, USA - Rhizosphere MetaG P. deltoides SRZDD1 (version 2) (version 2) | ecosystem: Host-associated > Plants > Roots > Rhizosphere >...
CGACTTGACGAACCGGGCGCGATAGGCCGACTGCGGCTGGTGAATCGGTTGCTGCGAGCCGCTCGGGCCGGCGGCCGACGCCTCCGCCGACGACGGCCGCCGGAGAACAATGACGACCTCCGCACCCTCCTGATCGCGGAGACGGGCCTGCCCAACATGCTCACCCAGGGCCCGGGCCTCGACACGCCGGTGGACATGGTGGGCTGGTACGCCGACCTGCTCGACAAGTACGAGTTCACCGTCGACCTCGGCGTGGCCGAGGCCCGCGGCGCCCTCCACAGCCGGTGGGTCGAGAAGGAGCCGGTCGGCGTCGTCTCGGCGATCGTGCCGTACAACTACCCGGTCCAGATCACGCTGGCGAAGCTCGTCCCGGCGCTGGCGGCCGGCTGCACGGTGGTGGTGAAGGGCCCGCCCCAGACCCCGTGGATCACGGCGGCGCTCGGCCGGCTCGTCGCCGAGACCGACATCCCACCCGGCGTCGTCAGCGTCCTCACCTCGGCGTCCAGCGAGGTGGGCGAGGTGCTCGTCACCGACCCGCGGGTGGACATGGTCAGCTTCACCGGCTCGACCGCCACCGGGCGCCGCATCATGGCGGCCGCCAGCCACACGGTGAAGAAGGTGTTCCTGGCGCTGGGCGGCAAGTCGGCGTTCATCGTCATGGACGACGCCGAGATGGAGCTGGCGGCCATGTTCGCCGGGTTCACGATCTGCTCCCATGCCGGCCAGGGCTGCGCCATCACCACGCGGCTGCTGGTGCCGGAGGCCAGCCTCGACCAGGCCGTCGAGCTGACCGCGGCGAGGCGATTTGGCGGCGCATGCGCCGACATGTCGGCCTATGCGCCGCCAAATCGCGTCTCGCCCGCCGCCGCGATCATCTCGTCGGCGTCGTCACGGCGCAGGAAGCCCGCGGCCACCGCGGTGTCGGCCGACTCGGTGACCGCGTCGACGTAGGCCTCCTGCGTCGGGTACAGCGCGGCCAGCGTGGCGGCGTCGAAGGGCCGGGTGTCGCCGAACAGCATGCACAGCACGCTGCGGCCGGGCGGCGCCTCGCCGGTCAGCACCGACACCGGGGCGTCGACCCCTGGCGTGCGGATGCCGCCGAGGGCGATCCCCCGCTCGTCCCGGGCGATGGCCTCGCCCGCCACCTCGAGGCGTGGCGCCTCCGGCGGCGCCGTCCCGTCGACCACCCAGTCCCGCAGGGCACCGAGCGCGGCCCGGACCACCTGGGCCTGCGGGCCCTCGTTGATCGAGCCGCACATGGACGCCAGGTCGAAGCCGCCCCCGCCCACGTCGCGGGCCAGCTGCGCGTTGTAGTCGAGGATGGCCCGGTCGGCGTGGGCGGTGCCGGCCGCCTCCCACGTCCGGATCAGGTCGGTGTCGTCCTGGCGGGCGCGGGCGAAGCCGAGCACGCCGAACAGGTCGGTCTCGGTCTGGAACTGCAGCACGGGCACGTCGAGGTCGTCCCGGATGCGGGCCGTGCCGTCGCCGAGGATCGAGGCGGCGTCGCTGATCGGTGCCCCGCCGCCGCCCCGGCTGTGGACGAGGTAGCCGTCGAAGATCCCCGCCACCGGGTGCACCGCGTCGACGTAGGTCACCAGCCGGGCGGCCGACTGCGACTCGCCCATGCCGATCACCTGCCGAACCTCCAGGCCGTCGAGGACGTCGACCTCGCCCGGCTGCCGCACGGCCTGGGCGGCCTGGGAGAAGATGTCGTACGAGTAGTGGTCGCCGGGGTGGACAAGGCCGCCGTAGCGCTCGGGGTCCCACTGCTTGAGCGCCTGGACCTGCACCCCCGGCACGGGCAGCACCCCACCGCCCTCGATGCCCGCCCGCTGGGCCGACACACCGACGTAGGCCGAGCCGTGGCCCAGCAGCTCGGGGTGGGTCAGCCCGAAGTCGGGATCGCCGTCGACCCCGGCCGTCACGTTGAACCACTCGACGAACACGGTGCCGTCGAAGGCGTTCGGGTCGGCGGGCCGGCGGACCAGGATCCGGGTCCTGTAGGGCGCGGTCCCGGCCTCGCTGACCTCCCAGCGCCCGTCCTCGCCGTGCTCGCCGACGGCGGCGTAGGACGTCGCCTCGCCCTCCATGACGTACTCCTCCTCGACGTAGGCGTACTCGTCGGCCACGTCCTGCGGCATGGCGTTGAACGGCGCGCCGGGAACCGGCCCCGTCACGGTCGGCTGCGCCACACCGGCGCCCCGCGCCCCGGTCGTCCCGGTCACCTCGTCCTCCTCGTCGTCCCGTGCCTCGTCGTCATCGGACTCCCCGCCCGAACAGGCCGCCACCGCGACCAGTGCCGCGACGAGCAGCAATCCCCTCCGGACCATCTTTGACTCCCCCAGGTTGTCGGTGTCTCCCCACGCCGGCGCTCACCCCAGCGCGGCGACGATCTGCGGCAGGTCCACGGTCGTGCGGATGCCGGGCGGCGCCGCGCACACCACCGGCACGGCGTTGACCGCCCGGTGGGCCGTGTAACCGGGCGACATCTCGCCCATGCGCTCGATCGGCACCGGGAACGGGAGCGCGACGTCTAGCGGCGCGTCGCCCTCGACCGTCACGCGCCACCCGGTGGGGCGGGCGTCGAACGCCGGATCCAGCTCGGCCGTGCAGTACCACGTGGCCCGGAACCGCAGCAGTGCCTTGCCGTCCCGCATCCCGGCGACCGTCAGGCGCTGGGCGGCGACCGTGCCGGCCTCCACCGTCCCGGCGGCGATCTCCACCGTGCGCGTCGCGGTCGCCACCTCGCCCGACGCCTGGACGTCGTCGAGGGGGGCGCCCAGCGCGTCGGCGAGCAGCCGCAGCGACGGGCCGAAGCTCACCCGTCCGTGGCCGAGCCGGCGCTCGTCGAACGCGGCGGGCGGCCGGCCGAAGCCCATGACCTCGAACAGCAGGCCCGGCGAGTTCCGCTGCGACAGGTCGGCGAACTCGTCGATGGTGAGGCGGTCGAGCCGGCGCTGGATCGACGTGAGCACCAGCGGCAGTGCCTCGGAGATGAAGCCCGGGCTGCTGCCGGTGCTGTGGATCGACGTGCCGCCCGCGGCGCAGGCCGCCTCGATCCGCTCCCGCAGGTCCGGATCCATGCTCGGCGGGTGGTGGAACTCGCCGCGGGTCGTGACGACGTTCGTGCCCGCGGCCAGCAACCGGCACACGTCGTCCGCGTCGAGCGCCCGGGGCATGTACAGCACGCAGTTGGCCCCGAGGGCCACGATCTCGTCGGCGTCCGTGGTGGCCAGGACGCCGGTGGCGTCGAGGCCGCACAGATCGCCCGCGTCGCGGCCGGCCTTGTCGTCGCTGTGGACGTACACGCCGGCCAGCTCCAGCCCGGGGTGTTCGATCACCGACCGCAGCGACCGGGCCCCGATGTTGCCGGTCGCCCACTGCACGACCCGGAAGGTCTTCATGACGTCCCCCCGTCACCGTCCGGGACCCAGCGCGGTTCCCGCTTCTCCATGAACGCCCGCATGCCCTCCCGCGGCTCGTCGGAGTGGTCGAGCGCCCAGAACATCGTCTGGTAGTCGATGTCGCCGTAGCGCTGGTTGAGCATCCGCTTCACGTGCATCCGGGCCTCGGGCGCGGTCCGCAGGACCTGGTGGGCGGCCTCGACCGCCGCGTCCCGCAGGTCGTCGTGGGGGACGACGCGGGAGATCACCCCCAGCCGCTGGGCCTCGGCCGCATCGAACCGCCGGCCCGACAGCAGCAGGTCGCGGGCGACCGCCACCCCGACGTGGGCGGGCAGCGCCGCCGCGTACGTGGCGTCGGGAATGCCGCGCAGCAGCTCGGGGACGCGGAACGTCGCCCGGTCGCTGACCACGGCGATGTCGCACATCATCGCCACCAGCAGGCCGCCGGCCTGGCAGATGCCGTTCACGGCGGCGATGACCGGCGCGGGGCTGTCGCGTATGGCGAGGAACGGCAGGATCTCGTGCCCCAGGCCCTCGGGGAGGGTGTCGCCTTCCTCCTCACGCCCGCCGAGGTCACCGCCGGGGGCGAACACGTCGCCGGTGCCGGTGATGATCAGCGCCGCCAGGTCGGCGTCGGCGTTGACGAGCCGCACGGCCCGCTTGAGGCCGAAGTACATCGCCGGCGTGAACGCGTTGCGGGCGGCCGGGCGGTCGATGACGCACCAGGCGATCGGGCCCTCACGCTCCAGCCGCAGGCCGGAGGTCCCCAGGTCGTCGCTCACCGCAGCGACGCCCGGTAGAGGATGTTGGCGGCCAGGCGCATGTGGGCGGCGTCCACCAGCCTCCCGTCCCGCCCGATGGCCCCCACGCCTTCGGCCTCGGCCCGCCGGTAGGCCGCGATGGCGGCCTCGGCATCGGCCACCTCGGCGTCGGTGGGCGAGAACACCTCGTGGGCGATCGGGATCTGGTCGGGGTGGATCGCCCACTTCCCGTCGAAGCCGAGCAGGCTCGCCTGGGTGGCGCTGCGCCGGTAGCCGTCGGGGTCCTTGTACGCCGGGAACGGGGCGTCGATGGCGTCGATCCCCCCTGCCCGGGCCGCGGTGACGACCTGGAACCGGGCGAAGTGCCAGAAGTCGCCCGGGTAGTCACCGGCCGGGTCGAAGTTGCCGTCGACCCGGGCCCGCTGCGAGGCGGAGAGGTCGCCCGCCCCGAAGATGATCGCCTCCAGCCGGTCGCTCGACCGGGCGATGGCCGCCGCGTTGGACAGGCCCTCGGACTCCTCGATCAGCACCTCCAGGCCGACCCGGCGCCGCAGGCCCAGCTTGGCCTCCAGCTGGGTCAGCAGGATGTCGACCCACCAGACGTCGCGGGCGGTGCGGGCCTTGGGCACGATGAGGACGTCGAGCGCCTCCCGGGCCCCGGTGACGACCTCGATGATGTCGCCATGGCACCAGGGTGTGTCGAGCCCGTTGATGCGGACCGCGCGCGCGGTGCGCCCCCAGTCGAGGCCGGTGAGCGCGGCCACGGCCGTGGCCCGGGCGCCCTCCTTGGCCAGCGGCGCACACGCGTCCTCCAGGTCGAGGAAGACGAGGTCGGCGCCGGACGTTGCGGCCCTCTCGCACATGCGCTCGCTGCTGGCCGGGGTGGCCAGCTCCGCACGTCGCGCTCGCAGCGCTTGCATCAGATCACCCCGTTCGCCCGCAGGGCGGCGAGCTTGTCCTGGTCGAGCCCCAGCAGGTCACCGTAGACCTCGTCGTTGTCGGCACCCAGGGCCCGGCCCAGGTGGTCGATCCGGCCGGGCGTCTCCGTGAGCTGGGCGACCGGCGCCTGCACGGTCACCGCGCCGAAGTCGGGGTCGTCGACCGTGACGTAGGTGCCGCGGGCGCGGAGGTGCTCGTCCTCCAGCAGCTGCCGGGCGTCGTAGACCGGCGCGGCGGTGACCTCGGCCGCCTCGAAGACGCACATGGCCTCGGCGAGGGTCCGGTCGGCCACCCAGCCGGCCACCAGCGCGTCCACTTCCGCGGCGCGCTCCTGGCGGCGGATCGGGTCGACGTAGTCGGGGTCCCCCGCCAGGTCCTCCCGGCCGATGGCCCGGAACACCCGGACCGCGATGCTGGGCGAGGCGCTGGAGATGGCCAGCCAGCGGCCGTCGGCGGTGCGGTAGGCGTTGCGGGGGGCGCTGGCGTCGAGGCGGTTGCCGACCCGGCCGGGCACGAGGCCGAGCTGGTCGAAGCTGAGCGTCGAGGACTCTATGAGCCGGGCCAGCGGCTCGATCAGGTTGACGTCGACGAGCTGCCCGCCGCCGCCGCGGACGTCCCGGTGGTACAGCGCCATCACGACCGCGTACGTGGCGGCCAGCGACGCCACCCCGTCGGCGAGCATGAACGGCGGCAGCGTGGGCGGCCCGTCGGGCTGGCCGACGACGTGAGCGAAGCCGCTCATGGCCTCGGCCAGCGTGCCGTACCCCGGGCGGTCGCTCTTGGGCCCGCCCTTGCCGTAGCCGCTGACGTGCAGCATCACGATCTGCTGGTGGGCGGCGTGGACCGCGTCGTAGTCGATGCCCCAGCGGGCCAGCGCGCTCGGCCGGTTACCGACGACGAGCACGTCGCTCACGTCGAGCAGCCGGTGGAACAGCTCCTGGCCCTCGGCCCGGCGGAGGTCGAGCGTCACGCAGCGCTTGTTGCGGCTCACGGACTTCCAGACGACCCCGATGCCGTCGCGGCGGTTGCCCCACGTGCGCATGGGATCGCCGGCGCCGGGCGGCTCGACCTTGATCACCTCGGCGCCGAACTCGCCGAGCGCGGTCCCGACCATCGGCCCGGCGGCCAGCGTCGCCGCCTCGACGACCCGGATGCCGTCGAGCGGCCTCCTCCGGCCCTCAGGCACGGCGCTCCACGGCCGGGCGGGCGAGGCCGAGGTGCTCGCGCAGGGTCGCGCCGGTGTACCTCGTGCGGAACAGGCCGCGGCGCTGGAGCTCGGGCACCACCATCCGCACCACGTCCTCGTAGGCGCCCGGCACGTGGGTCGCGGCCACGACGAAGCCGTCGCAGGCGTCGCCCTCGAACCACTCCTCCATCTGGTCGGCGACGGCCTTGGCAGTCCCGACGAACCGCGGCCCCTGGAGCAGCGTGGCCCGGTGGCCGGCCAGGTCGCCGAGCGTGACCGTGCCGCCGATGTGCTTGCGCAGGTTCTGCACCAGGCCGCGGATGCCGGACACCGACTCGATGAGCTCGTCGGTGATGGGGGCGTCGAGCGGCAGGCCCGAGAAGTCGTAGTTCATCAGCTCGGACAGCAGGGCCAGCGACGCCTGCGGGTCGACGAGCTCGTCGAGGAACAGCTGCTCGCGCTCCTCGGCATGGGCCTGCGACTCGCCGATGACCGTGTAGGACATCGGCAGCATCTTGACCGCCTGTGGGTCGCGGCCCCGCTCGCCGATGCGCTCCTTCTGGTCCTTGTAGTGGGACCGGGCGACGTCCATGTTGGGATCGCCGGTGAAGATCAGCTCGGCCCAGCGGGCGGCGAAGTCGCGGCCCCGTCCCGACGAGCCGGCCTGGAGCAGCACCGGCCGGCCCTGGGGCGACCGGGGCACGGTGAGCGGCCCCCGCACGTCGAACCACTCGCCTCGGTAGCCGAGCTCGTGGACCTTGGCGGGGTCGGCGAACACGCCGTTCTCCCGGTCGAGCACGAGTGCGTCGTCGTCCCAGGTGTCCCACAGACCGGTGGTGGCCTCCAGGAACTCGTCGGCCCGGTCATAGCGCTGGTCGTGGCCGAGGTGCTGGGTGAAGCCGAAGTTCTGGGCCTCGCCGTCGTTCACCGACGTCACCACGTTCCAGGCGGCACGGCCCCCGGACAGGTGGTCGAGCGTGGCGAACGTCCGGGCCACGTGGAACGGCGAGTAGTAGGTCGTCGAGTAGGTGGCGCCCAGCCCGATGTGGTCGGTGGCGGCGGCCACGACGCCGAGCACGATGCTGAGGTCGAGCTTGACGGGCCGGGCCCCGAGGCGCACGGCGTCGGCCACCGACCCGGCGTAGATGCCGGGCATCGCCAGCCGGTCGTCGAAGAACATCATGTCGAAGCAGCCGTCTTCGAGCGTCCGCCCCAGCTTCTGGTAGAAGCTCGCCGTCAGGAAGCCGTGCTCGGTGGCCGGGTGGCGCCACGAGCCGGCGTAGACGGTGACGTTGCCGGCCTGCATGAAGCCGACCAGCGACATCTGTCGCGGCGCCATCGCATTCACCGCCCCGCAGCCACGGCCCGCCGGGCCCGGCGGCGGAAGCCCTCGAGCTTCTCGTCCGGGGTCCGGACCCGGGTGCTGCGGGACATGACCGACACGTCGTGCCCCACCGCCTGGCGCCGCAGGGCGCCGACCGTCGCCTCCTCCTTCGGCACGTGGGCGAAGGGGTCGAACGAGTACCAGCGCATGGCGTTCTCGTGGGTGATCTTGCGGACCTCGTCCGCGGGGACCGCGCTGGCCGCGAACACGGCGCTCAGCTCCTCGGGGGCCGTGGGCCACATCGAGTCGCTGTGGGGGTAGTCGGCCTCCCACGCCATGTTGTCGACGCCGATGCGGTCCCGCAGCTCGACGCCGACGGGGTCGCTGATGAAGCAGGTGAGGAAGTGCTCGCGGAACACCTCGCTCGGCAGCCGGCCCCCGAAGTCCTGCTGGGTCCATGCCCGGTGCATGTCGTAGGTGCGGTCGAGGCGGTCGAGGAAGTAGGGGATCCAGCCGGTGCCGCCCTCGGACAGCGCCACGCGCAGGTCGGGGTAGGTCTTGAGCACCCGCGACCACAGCAGGTCGGCCGCCGCCGACTGGATGTTCATCGGCTGGAGCGTGATCATCACGTCGGGCGGCGAGTCGACGGCCGGGATGGTCAGGCGGCCCGACGACCCGAGGTGGATCGACAGGACCGTGCCCGTGTCGACGCAGGCCCGCCACACCGGGTCCCAGTACTCGTCGTGGAAGCTGGGGTAGCCGAGGGCGGCGGGGTTCTCGGTGAAGCTGAGCGAGTGGCAGCCCTTCTCGGCGGTCCGGCGGACCTCGGCCGCGGTCTCCTCGGCGCTCCAGATCGCGGGCACCGCCATGGGGATGAACCGGCCGGGGTAGGCCCCGCACCACGCGTCGATGTGCCAGTCGTTGTAGGCCCGGACGAGCGCGTTCGACAGCTCGAGATCGTCGCTCAGGAACGTGCGGGCGGTGAAGGTGGGGAACGACGGGAAGTTCATCGAGGCCAGCACGCCGCCGGCGTCCATGTCCTTGACCCGCTCGTGGACGTCGTAACAGCCGGGCCGCACCTCGTCGAGGCTCTGCGGCTCCATGCCGTACTCCTCCTTGGGACGGCCGGCGACCGCGTTGAGGGCGGCGGTCTCCATGGTGATGTCGCGGAAGCGCCAGACGTCCGACCCCTCCTCGTTGCGCACGAGCTTGGGGGCCCGGTCGAGGAAGCGGGGGGCGAGGTGGTTGACGAAGAGGTCGGGCGGCTCGATGAGGTGGTCGTCGACGCTGACGAGGATGAGGTCATCGACTTCGAGCATGGCTACCCCTCGTGAGAATGGGATTTGCACTGCCGTAGAGTCAGCTTAGCAATTCCCGGCCTAGGGGTTCACGTCGATGACGACCTTGCCGATCGCCATGCCGTCGGCGACCAGGCGGAGCGCGGCGGCGGCCTCGTCGAGGGGGAACGTGGCACCCACGTGGGGCACGATCCGGCCGGACGCGACGAGCGCGTCGAGCTCGTCGTCGTTGCGGCGCATCTCGTCGGGGGCGTGGGCGCCCCAGCCGAGGAACTCGAAGCCGGCGATCGTGATGCCCTTGAGCAGGACCAGGTTGAGCGGGATGCGCGGGATCGTCCCGGACGCGTAGCCGACCGTCACGAACCGGCCGCCCCGGCGCAGGGCCCGCAGCGCCTTCTCGGCCAGGTCCCCGCCCACCGGGTCCACCACGACGTCGGCGCCGCCCGGCAGGGTCTCCTTCAGCGCCTGGCGCAGCTCGCCCGCCCGGTGGTCGATCACGTGGGCGGCGCCCTGGGACGTGGCGACCGCCAGCTTGTCCGGCGACGACGCCACGGCCGTGACCGACGCGTCCAGCAGCACCCCGAGCTGCACGGTGGCCAGCCCGACCCCGCCGCCTGCGCCCAGCACGACCAGCTCGTCGCCCGGGGCCACGGCGGCCACTGACCGGAGCACGTGGTAGGCGGTCCGGTGGGCGACGCCGAACGCGGCGGCGGCCCGCAGGTCCAGGCCCGGGGGCACCGGCCGCACCGCGCCCGCGCCCACGACCGCCTCCTCGGCGAACGCCCCGACCAGCCCCGTGCCGGACACCCGGTCGCCGGGGGCGACGCCCACGACGTCGCCCGCCACCTCGGCCACGACGCCGGCGAACTCGCTGCCCGGCACGAACGGCGGCGGCACGCTGATCTGGTACTTGTCCTCCACGATCAGCACGTCCGGGTAGTTGACGGCCGCGGCCGCCACCCGGACCCGCACCTGGCCCAGCCCGAGCGGGGGCGTCGGCGTGTCCTCGACCTTCACCGCCTCGGGCGGGCCGTAGGCGGAGCAGACGGCGGCCCGCACGGTCAGCGACCGGTCCACACGGGCGGCCGCTTCTCGACGAAGGCCCGCGCGCCCTCCTGCGCGTCCTCGCTGGAGAACACGATCCGCTGCCAGTGGGCCAGGCGCTCCCACGCCTTGGCGGGGTCCGACGCCGCCAGGCGCACCAGCTCCCGGGACGCCGCCACCCCGAGCGGGCCGTTGGCGGCGATCCGTTCGGCCAGGGCGACGGCGGCGGGCACCACGTCCTCCGAGGGGACCACCGCGTTGACCAGGCCGAGCGCGAGGGCCCGGGCCGCGTCGATCGCGTCGCCGGTCAGCACGATCTCCAGGGCCACGGCCAGGGGGATCCGGGTGCCGATGAACGTGCCGCCGCCGGCCGCGAACAGTCCCCGCTGCACCTCCGGCAGCCCGAACCGGGCGCCCTCGGCGGCGACGACCACGTCGCAGCCCAGCAGCAGCTCCAGCCCACCGGCCACGGCGGTGGCGTTGGCCGCGCCCACCAGAGGCACGGCGATCTCGCCCCGGACGAGGCGGTAGAAGCCGTCGGCGCCCGCGCCGTCGCCGGGGCCGGGCATCGCCTCGCCACCGGCGAAGGACCGGAGGTCCATCCCCGCACAGAACGCCCGGTCCCCGGTGCCGGTCAGCACGACCGCCCGCACCTCGGGGTCGGACTCGGCCTCGGCCAGGGCGGCCCCGATGCCGGTGATCAGGCCGGGGGTCAGGGCGTTGCGGGCCTCGGGCCGGTTGAGCCGCAGGACCAGGACGGCGCCCCGCCGCTCCCGGACGAGGTCGTCGGTGCCGGGCGGTGCGCTCATCGGCGCACCCTGCGGGATGCGCGCAATGACCGATCGGCCCTGCGGGCCGAGTACCGCACTGTGCTCATGATTCGCTCGCTTCGCTCGCTCACGGGCCGTAGTCCGTCGAGGAGGCCAGCGCGGCGGCGTCGCGCATCAGGTTCAGCACGACGGGCCCGAAGGCCAGCAGCTTCTCGTCGTCGCCGGCCCGCTGGAAGCCCTGCTCCAGCACGACGCCCAGCTTCCAGCGGGCGAGCACGACGTAGTAGTCGATGTCGTCGACCTGCCGGCCGGACACCTCGGCGTAACGGTCGAGGATCGCTTCCCGGGACGGCATCCCGGTCATGTCGACGTAGCTGGCGAAGGCGTCGTCGGGGGCGCTGGTGTCCTCGGGCCAGCCCTGTACGACCCAGGCCAGGTCGAGCTTGGGGTCGCCGACGGTGCCCATCTCCCAGTCCACGATGGCGGCCAGCCGGGCCGGCCCGCCGTGGCGGAACATCACGTTGGCGAACTGGTAGTCGCCGTGCATGATCCCGGGGACGTAGTCGAGCGGCCGGTGCTCCCGCAGCCAGGCCGCGGCCTCGTCGAACCCGGGCAGCTCCCGGCCCTTGATCCGCTCGAGGAACGCGGTCCACCGGTCGACCTGGCGCTCGTGGAACCCGTCGGGCCGGCCGAGGTCGCCGAGGCCCCGGGCCCGCCAGTCGACCCTGGACAGCAGGGCGATGCCGTCGACCAGCTCGAACGCCAGCCCCTGACGGGCCTCGACGTCCTCGTCGAACGGCGCGGGCCAGCCGTCCACGCCCATGGGCGACCAGCCGTCGACGTAGCCCATCAGGTAGAAGGTCCGGCCCAGCACGCCGGTGTCGGTGCACGCCGCGATCGCCTCGGTGTGCGGGACGTCGGTGCCGCCCAGCGCCTCGATGATGCGCCACTCGCGGAGGATGCCGTCGTCCCGGGGGGTGGGAGCCGCGGGGGGCGGGATGCGCAGCGCGCCGTGCAGCTCGCCCCGCCGGATCTCGTAGATCTCGTTCTGGGTGCCGCCGGACACGAACGTGGCCTCGATCGGCTCGCCCTTGCTGGGCAGGCCGGCGCCGTCCATCCAGGTGGCGAGGCGGTCGGTGTCGATCACAGGTTGCCCACCTCGTGCTCCAGGTGCTCGGCGTACTTGGCCCGGGCCGCCTCCCGCCGCTTGGGCAGGTGGCGGGTCGGCCACAGGTCGTCGCTCGCCTTGTGGTCGCGGAGCACCTGGCGGGCGACCGTGACCTTGTGGACCTCGGTGGGCCCGTCGGCCAGGCCGAGCACGCTGGCGCCCAGCATCATCCCGTGGAACGGCATCTCGTTGCTGACGCCGAGCGCGCCGTGGACCTGCATGGCTCGCCAGGCGATGTCGTGCAGCACCGTCGGCATGATCACCTTGACCGCGGCGATGTCCTTGCGGACCTTGCGGTAGTCGTTGTGTTTGTCGATCGACCACGCCGTGTACAGCACGAACAGCCGGAACTGCATGAGCTGGGCGTACGAGTCGGCGATGTAGCCCTGCACGAACTGCTTGTCAGCCAGCAGGCTGCCCTGGGTCTCGCGGCTGAGGGCCCGCTCGCACATCATGTCGAGCGCCGTGCGGGCCATGCCGATCGTGCGCATGGCGTGGTGGATGCGGCCGCCGCCGAGCCGGGTCTGAGCGATGGCGAAGGCCTGGCCCTCGCCGCCCAGGAGCGCGTCGGCCGGGACCCGCACGCCGTCGTAGTGGATGAGCGCGTGGGAGCCCTCGCCCTCGCGCTCGCCGGCCAGGCCGATGTCGCGGGCGATGTCGATGCCACGCGTGTCGGTCGGCACCAGGAACATCGACATGCCCTTGTACGGGCTCACGTCCGGGTTGGTGACCGCCATGACGATGAGGAAGCTCGCCGTGCGGGCGTTGGAGGAGAAGAACTTCCAGCCCTCGATGACCCACTCGTCGCCGTCACGCGTCGCCCGGGTGCGGAACATGGTCGGGTCGGCCCCGGCGTGGGGCTCGGTCATCGAGTAGCAGGAGAACATCTCGCCGGCGAGCAGCGGCTGCAGGTAGCGCTCCTGCTGCTCGGGCGTTCCGTAGTGGGCGATGATCTCCGCGTTGCCGGTGTCCGGGGCCTGGCAGCCGAACACGATCGGCGCCCATGACGAACGGCCGAGGACCTCGTTGAGCAGCGACAGCTTGAGCTGGCCGTAGCCCTCGCCGCCCAGCTCCGGGCCCAGGTGGGTGGCCCACAGCCCTCGGCGGCGGACCTCGGCCTTCAGCGGGTCGACGACCTTGCGCCGGGTCTCGTCGAGCGGGGTGAACTCCAGTCCGGGCCACACCAGGTCGAGCGGCTCGACCTCCTCGCTCACGAAGCGGTCGGCCCAGTCCAGCTTGTCCTGGAACTCGGGCTCGGTCTCGAAGTCCCACGCCATGTGTAAGAATATGATTCTTGGCAACGAGGAATGCAATTCCGAGTCCCCCGAACGACGTTGCGGCCCGCATCGCCCGGGAGACGCTGGCCCGCCGGGGGGCCGGCTACGAGACCGAGGTCCGGCGCCTGCTGGACGCCGCGCTCGACGTGATGCGGCGATGCGGCACGGCGTCGCGGCCGCGGGTGGCGGACATCGTGGCCGCGGCCGGGCTGTCCAACGACGCCTTCTACCGCCACTTCCCCTCCAAGGATGCGCTCGTCGCGGCGCTGCTGGAGGACGGCACCCAGCGCCTGCGCAGCTACCTCGCCCACCAGATGGCCAAGGAGCCGACACCGCAGGGCCAGGTTCGCCGCTGGGTGGCGGGCGTGCTGGGCCAGGCCGCAGACGAGGAGGTCGCCGCCACGACGTTGGCGGTGCTGTGGAACGGGGGCAGCGTGGGGGAGGGCCTGGCCGAGGGCCGGCCGTCCGCCAGCCGACCGCTGGCCACGCTCCTCCACCCGCCGTTCGCCGCGCTCGGCAGCGCGGATCCCGAGCTCGACGCCGAGCTGGCCGCCCACGCCGTGGTCGGGCTGCTGTCGGACCACCTGTGGGGCAGGACCCGACCGACCCGGGCCGACGTCGACCACGCCACCCGCTTCTGCCTCGGCGCGGTCACACCGTGAGTTTCTTCCTGTTCCTGCCGCAGATGCGGATGCCCGTCGACGCCATCGTCGAGCGGGCCCGGGCCGCCGAGGCTGCGGGCTTCGAGGGCATCGCCCTCATGGACCACCTGGCCCCGCCGCTGGCCGAGGAGCACGACATGTGGGAGGCGATGACGCTGGCCGGCTGGCTCCTGGCCCGGACCGAGTCGCTCACCGTCGGCCACCTCGTCCTGTGCGACCCACTGCGCCACCCGACCGTGCTGGCCCGCCAGGCCGCCACGCTCGACCACGCGTCCGGCGGGCGGTTCGAGCTGGGCATCGGCTGGGGCTCGGTGCCCGACGAGCTGGTCACGTTCGGCATCGACCCGGTCGAGCCCCGCCGCCGGGTCGAGCGGCTGGGCGAGTCGCTGGAGGTCATCCGGGCGCTGTGGACCGGCGAGCCGGTCGACCACGACGGCCAGTGGTTCCACCTGCGGGGCGCGCAGCAGCGGCCGGTGCCGAGCCGGAAGATCCCGATCGTCATCGGCGGCACCGGGAAGCGGACGCTGGCGCTGGTCCGCGAGCACGCCGACTGGTGGAACGTGCCGATCCACCAGCTCCACCGGCTCGACGGGGGCCGGGAGCAGGTGGGGGATGCCCAAGCCTCGGTGCAGATCATGGTGGCGCTGGTGCCGGACGAGTCCCAGCGGGCGGCCGTCACCGAGACCGCGCACCGGCGCTTCGGCGCCACGGGGATGGGCAGCACCGTCGTCATCGGGACGGCGGGGGAGCTGGCCGACCACTTCGCCGGCCTGCGGGCGCGGGGCGTCGAGCGGTTCTACGTGTGGTTCACGGACTTCGCCCCGCCCGACACGCTGCGCCGGTTCGGCGAGGTGGCGGCGGCGGGCGTCACACCTTCCGCGTGATGCCGCCGTCGACCCGGATCACCGCGCCGGTCGTGTAGCTGGACGCGGCGCTGGCCAGGTGCACCGCCAACGGCGCGACCTCCTCCGGCTCGCCCAGCCGGCCGAGCGGCACGAACCGACCGTCGAGCGCCTCAGGCGGCCAGGCCTTGGTCACGTCGGTCCGGATCGGGCCGGGGAGGATGGCGTTGACCCGCACGTCCGGCGCGTACGCCTCCGCCAGCCCGACCGTCAGCGCGTTCAGGCCGGCCTTGGCGCAGGCGTAGGGCAGCTCGTTGACGCTCGCCACCAGCGAGCCCGCGGTGCCGATGTTGACGATCGATCCGCCGCCGTGGGCGGCCATGTGGGTGGCGGCCAGCACGGCCAGCCGGAACGGGCCCTTCAGGTTCACGGCCAGCGTCTTGTCGTACAACTCCTCGCTGACCTTGTCGAGGCTCTCGTACAGCGGCGACATGCCGGCGTTGTTCACGAGGACGTCGAGCCCGCCGAGCCGGTCGAGCGTCTCCGCGACCAGACGGTCGCAGTCGTCCCACCGGCCGACGTGGCAGGCGACGGCCTCCGCTCTCCGGCCGGTCGACGCACCGACCTCGGCGGCCGCGGCCTCGCAGGCGTCGAGCTTGCGGGAGGCGATGACCACGTCGGCGCCGGCCTCGGCCAGCGCCTGGACGATGGCCCGGCCGATGCCCCGCGACCCGCCGGTGACCACCGCCACCTTTCCGGTCAGGTCGTGGAGCGCCGCAGGAGAGGTCATGGCCCGATGCTGCCAGAATCACAGCCTTGCGACGGAGGGGATCGATGGGACCGCTGACGCCGAGCACGCACGCCGCCGACGCCGGACGCGCCGGCCATCGTCATGGCCACCTCGGGCGAAGTCGTGACCTACGACCAGCTGGAGGACCGCTCCGTCCGGCTGGCCAAGGCCCTGCGGGGCCGCGGCGTCGGCGGGGGTGACCACATCGCGGTGCTGATGGAGAACAACCGCCAGTTCCTGGAGGTGGCGTGGGCGGCCCAGCGGTCGGGCCTGCACTACACGGCCATCAACAGCCACCTGCGGCCCGGCGAGGTGCAGTACGTCCTCGACGACTGCGGAGCGGTGACGCTGGTGGCGTCCGAGGCGATGGCCGATGTCGTCGCCGGCCTCGACCTGTCCGGCGTGCCCGTGCGGATCTCCGCCGTCGGCGACCTGCCGGGCTTCGAGCGCTACGACGAGGTGCTGGCGGCCGAGGACCCGGGCCCGCTGGAGGACGAGGGCGAGGGCCGGGAGATGCTCTACTCGTCCGGCACGACCGGGCGGCCCAAGGGCGTCCGCAAGCCGCTGCCCGGCACCTCTTTCGGCGACCCCACCGCGATCCCGGTGCTGCTGGCCCAGGCGCTGGCCGGCCAGGGCGGCGGCGTGCGCCCCGGGTCGGTGTACCTCTCGCCGGCGCCGCTCTACCACGCTGCCCCGCTCGTCTACTCGATGTCGATGCACCGCCTGGGAGCGACCGTCGTGGTCATGGAGCGGTTCGATCCGCAGCAGTGCCTGGCGCTGATCGAGCGCCACCGGGTCACCCACGCCCAGTTCGTGCCGACGATGTTCGTGCGCATGCTGCGGCTGCCGCCGGAGGAGCGGGAACGCCACGACGTGTCGAGCCTGGAGTTCGCCATCCACGCCGCCGCGCCGTGCCCGGTGGCCGTGAAGCGCCAGATGCTCGACTGGTGGGGCCCGATCGTCCACGAGTACTACGCGGGAACCGAGGACATCGGCAGCAGCTTCATCGGCCCGGAGGAGTGGCTCGCCCACCCCGGGTCGGTCGGGCGGCCGCTCGACGAGTGCCACGTCCTCGACGAGCACGGCAACGAGCTGCCGCCGGGCGAGGCCGGCATCGTGTGGTTCGCGGGCGGGCGGCCGTTCGAGTACCACAACGACCCGGACAAGACGGCGTCGATCACCAACGACCGGGGCTGGCGGACGCTCGGTGACATCGGCCGGCTCGACGAGGACGGCTACCTGTACCTGACCGACCGCCAGGCCCACATGATCATCTCCGGCGGGGTGAACATCTACCCGCAGGAGGCCGAGAACGTCCTGGCCGGCCACCCGGCCGTGGCGGACGTCGCGGTCATCGGCGTGCCGGACCCGGAGATGGGCGAGGCGGTGCGGGCGGTCGTCCAGCCCACCGAACCGGCCGCGGCCGGTCCGGCCCTGGCGGCGGATCTGCTGGGCCACTGCCGGGCGGAGCTGGCCACCTACAAGTGCCCGCGCCAGGTCGACTTCGTCGACGAGCTGCCCCGGGACCCCAACGGCAAGCTCTACAAGCGGCTGCTGCGCGAGCGCTACTGGAAGGGGCACGACTCGCTGGTGATCTGAGCGATAACCTAATTCTCGGCTACGAGAACGAGGTCACCATGCCTGGTAGGGTGGCCCCATGCCCCGGTCCCGCTCGCAGCAGCCGCCGATCCACCTTCGCAGCGCCCGGCTGCTCGACGTCGACAAGGGCGAGTACATGGAGCCGGGCGAGCTGCTGATCGACGGCGACCGCATCGTCGACGTGCAGCCGACGTCCGTGCCCGCCGGCGCGGTCGTGGTCGACCTCGGCGACCTGACGCTGCTGCCCGGGCTCATGGACATGGAGGTCAACCTGCTGCTCGGCGGGCCCGACCACACCAGCCCGCTCCAGGCGGTGCAGGACGACCCGGCGGTCCGGACCCTCCGGGCGGTCGCCAACGCCCGCCGGACGCTTCGGTCGGGCTTCACGACCGTGCGCAACCTCGGCCTGTTCATCCAGACCGGCGGCATCCTGCTCGACGTCGCGCTGGCCAAGGCCATCGACCTGGGTTGGATCGACGGCCCCCGGGTCGTGCCGGCCGGCCACGCCATCACGCCGACCGGAGGGCACCTCGACCCAACCATGTTCCAGGCGTTCGCCCCCCACGTCCTGCCGCTCACGGTCGAGGAGGGCATCGCCGACGGCGTCGACCAGGTCCGCAAGGCCGTCCGCTACCAGATCAAGCACGGGGCCAAGCTGATCAAGGTGTGCGCCTCGGGCGGGATCATGTCCCACACCGGCCCGGCCGGCGCCCAGCAGTACTCGGACGAGGAGCTGCGGGCCATCGTCGACGAGGCCCACCGGGCCGGGCTGCGGGTCGCGGCCCACGCCCACGGCGACGCCGGCATCCGGGCTGCGATCGAGGCCGGCATCGACTGCATCGAGCACGGCTCGCTGATGAGCGACGACACGCTCGACCTCTTCGTCGAGCGGGGCACGTTCCTGGTGCCGACGACCTACCTGGCCGACGGCATGGACGTGTCCGGGGCCGCGCCCGAGCTCCAGGCCAAGGCGGCCGAGGTGTTCCCCCGGGCCAAGCAGACGATCAGCAAGGCGATCGCCAAGGGCGCCCGCATCGCCTGCGGCACGGACGCCCCCGCCATCCCCCACGGCCGCAATGCCAAGGAGCTGATCGCGCTGGTCGACCGGGGCATGACCCCGCTCCAGGCCATCCTCGCGGCCACGACGGTCTCGGCCGAGCTGATCGACGTCGACGACCGGGGCCGCCTGGCCGAGGGCCTGCTGGCCGACGTCGTCGGCGTGCCGGGCGACCCGCTGGCCGACATCACCAGCACCGAGCAGGTTCGGTTCGTGATGAAGGGCGGCCAGGTCTTCCGCAACGACCCGGTGGGCTAGGGCGGGTCAGCGTTCGGGGCCGATGCCCCGTAGGAGCACGTCCCACAGCTGCTCGGCGGACGCGGCGCCGTCGGACCGGACCGGCGTGCCGCTGATCGTGGCCGAGAAGGCGTTGAACATGATCGCCTGCAAGAGCACACCGGCCAGCTCGCGGTTGTCGAGGCCCTTGCGGATGGCGCCGGCGTCGGACGCGTCGTCGAGCAGCTCGATGAAGAGCGACATGACGGGCACGAAGGCGCGGGACGCCTCCTTGGGGTGCTCGGTCAGGAGCTGCTGGGCGAACTCGGCCATGGCGGGGGAGGGGATGTTCTTGGGCGGCTTGCCCTTGGCCACCGGCCGGCACAGGACGTAGTGCTCGATCACGAACGTGTGGAGCCGCTCGTAGGGGTCGTCGATCCCCTCGATCGACTCGCGGAGGTGCTCGGCGGTGGACCGCACCGACTCCTCGAACAGCGCCAGCAGCAGCTCGTGCTTCCCGGCGAAGTACTGGTAGAAGCCGCGCAGCGACTGGCCGGAGCGCTCGACGACCTCCTGGACCGTGAAGTCCTTGCCGGGGTCGTTGGTCATCAGCTCGAGCGCAGCATCCAGGAAGCGCTGGACCCGCTGCTCCGCTCGGGCCCGGGCAGGGTCGAGGGAGCGGGCGACGGCGAGCTCCCGCCAGCTGGGGCTGTCCGCCGCAGCTGCCGCCGGTTCGTTGCGAGTCATGAAGTCAGGCTACCCCCCGGTCACTCCCGGTCCGATGGATCCGAGAAGATTGATCTCGCCGGCACGCGAGTCCGGTTCTCAGGTGTTCCGGCCGCCGTTGACGCCGATGACCTGCCCCGTGACGTAGCTGGCCTCGTCACGTACCAGGAACGCGGTGGCCGCGGCGATGTCCTCGGGCCGGCCGACGCGGCGCACCGGCGTCAGGGCGGCGTGGTGGTCGACGCCCTCGCCCAGCAGGCCCTTGCTCTCGGACCGCCGCAGCATCGGCGTGTCGATGAAACCGGGCGGGATCGTGTTCACGGTGATGCCCTTGGGCCCGAGCTCGAGCGCCAGCGCCTTGGTGAACCCGATGACGCCCGCCTTGGCCGCCACGTAGTGGGTCATGAGCGGCTGGCCGCCCTGGGCGCTCGACGACGAGATGTTGACGATGCGGCCCCAGCCGGCGTCCAGCATGTGGGGCACCACCGCCTGGCAGCAGTTGAACGTGCCGGTGAGGTTCACGTCGAGGATGCGCTGCCACGTCTCGGCGCTGATGGACAGGAACGGGTCGAAGCCGTCGAGCCCCGCGCAGTTGACCAGGATCGTGGGCGGGGCGAGCCGGTCGCACACCTCGGCCACGGCCCCGTCGAGGCGGGGGCGGTCGGTCACGTCGACGGCGAAGCCGGCTGCGCTCCCGCCGGCCGCCGCGATCTTGGCGGCGGCCTCGTCGGCCGCGCCGCCGTCGCGGTCGAAGATGGCGACCGCGGCCCCGTCGGCCGCCAGCCGCTCGGCGATGGCCAGGCCGATTCCGGAGGCGCCCCCGGTGACGACCGCTGTGCGCTCGTTCACTGGATCGCCTCGTCGCCGGCCAGGGTCGTGCGGTGCATGTCGCGGGGCGACGTCGGATCGTAGGGCAGCGCCCGGTGGAGGACGCCCCGGTTGTCCCAGATCACCATGTCGCCCACGCTCCACTCGTGGCGGTACACCCGCTCCGGCCGGGTGGAGCGGGCCAGCAGATCCGCCAGCAGCGTGCGGCCCTCGTCGAGGTCCATGCCGGCGACGTGGTCGGCGGTGGCGCCGAGGACCAGCGAGCGCCGGCCCGACCGGTGCCGCCACACGAGCGGGTGCTCCTTGGCCGGCCGCTTGCGCCACATCGCCAGCTGCTCCGGCGTGGGGTCGTCGTTCGACAGCCGCTGGGCCGCCTCGAACGTGTGCACCACCCGCACCGACCCGAACCGCTCCTTCTCCTCGTCCGTGAGGTCGTCGTAGGCGGCGTAGGTGCTGGCGAACTCGGTCTCGCCGCCCGTGTCGGCGACGGCGTGGGCGCTGAGCACCGTGGCCATGATGGGAATGTCGTCGGTGGCGCCGTCGATGTGCCAGTCGAACGTGCCGCGCAGGTAGGCGGCCGCCGGGTTCTTCTCGGGGTCCAGCGTGACCCGGAAGATCTCGGGCAGCTCGCCCTTGCCGAACAGCTCGACCTTGCCGAGCTTCCGGCTGAACGCCACCTGGGTGGCGTCGTCGACGTGGAGGTCGCGGAACACCAGGGCCCCGTTGGCCTCCAGCGCGTCGAGGCACCACGCGGGGAAGTCGTCGTCGGTGAGCAACCGGTCGTTGTCGACGCCCGTGACGAGCGCCCCGACGGTGTCGCCCAGGCTCTCGGTGGTCATGACGGCCATAAATGAGACTCTACAGATTGTAGAATGGCGTTTCCAGCGGATGATCAGGGCGTTGCGCCGAGGGTTCCCTCCCGGAGCTGCTGCCGCAGCCGGAACTTCTGGACCTTGCCGGACGGCGTCCGGGGGAAGTCCCGGACCACGTAGAGCGACTCCGGCCACTTCTGGCGGGCCAGGCCAGCGGCCCCGAGATGGGCACGCACCTCGTCGAGCGTGGGCGCGTCACGGCCGTCCCGCAGGCGGACGACCGCGGCGGCGTGCTCGCCCAGCCGCTCGTCCGGCGCGGCCACCACGCTGACCTCGGCCACCGGCTCGAGGCCCGTGAGCAGGTCCTCGATTTCCAGGGCGCTGATGTTCTCGCCGCCCCGGATGATGATGTCGGACACCCGGTCCGTGATGGTCAGGTAGCCCTCGTCGTCGAGCACGCCGACGTCGCCGGTGCGGTACCAGCCGTCGCGGTCGAACACGCGGGCGGTCAGCTCCGGGTCGGTGTAGCCGACGCAGCAGTCGGGGCCCCGGCTGATGATCTCGCCCGTGTCGTCGAGTCGGATCTCGACGCCCGGCAAGGCGTGACCGTCGGTCGTGAGCCGCTTGCGTTCGGGGTCGGTGAGCAGGCAGCCGGTGATCGACGGGTGCTCGGTGCTGCCGTAGGACCGGAACACCTGGATGCCGAGCCGGGCGGCCCGCTCGGTGACCGCGACCGGCACGCTCGACCCGCCGAGCCCGGCGAAGGGCATCAGCGCGAGGTGCTCGTCTGTGAAGTCGGGGTGGTCGAGCAGGCTGGTGAGGAAGTAGGTGGCGCCCCCGGCGACGCCGAGGCCCTCCTCACGCATCATCCGCAGCACCTCGCCCGGGTCCCACACGTCGATGAGGTTGACGCTGCGCAGCCGCAGCAGCGGGACCAGGAAGGCGTTGAGCATCCCGATGAAGTGGCCGACCGGCGCGCCCGTGATCTGCGGCGGTCCGCCGGTGGGGAACATGTGGTCCAGCTGGCGGGTCTCGAAGCCGATCGTCCGGTGCGAGTGGATCACGCCCTTGGGGTCACGGGTGGTGCCGGACGTGAAGGCGACGATCGCGGGCACGTCGGGGTCGACGGGGACCGGGCCGGGGATCGGCTCGCCGTCGAGCAGGTCGGCGAACGGGGTCGCCGCGGCCGGGAGGTCGTCGCGGGCGGTGTCGCCGACCACCAGCCACAGGGGGACCGGGCGGCGGGCGAGCACCTCTTCCCACACCCCCAGGGTGTCGGCGTGGCCGAACCGGTCGGCGGTGACGACCGCGGCGGGGGCCACGGCGCCGACGATGTAGTCGACCTCCTTGGCGCCGTAGAAGTGGACGACCGGCACGACGACCGCCCCGAGGTAGGCGGCCGCCCAGAACGCGATGCCGGCCTCGACCCAGTTGGGGAGCTGGAACACCACGACGTCGCCCGGCCCGACGCCGCGGTCCCGCAGGCCGGCGGCCAACGACCGGGCGGCCCGGTCGACGCCGGCGAACGTGCCGGTCCAGGGCCGCACCGCCGATCGCACCCGGAACCCCACGTCGCCCATGGCGTCGAGGCCGCCGGCCACCATGTCGCCGAGCGTGGTGTCGGTCCACCACCCCTCGGCCCGGTAGCGCTCGCCCAGGTCGGGCGGCACCGCCCTCGGCGTCCAGCGATCCTCGTCGGTCGTGCCCGGTCGCGCCACGGCCCCTCCTTCCGCGCTGGGCGAGTATCCCACGGTGGCGGCGCGGAGTGCCAACCACATTGCCGCTGGAGGAGAACCGGATTATCATCGGTCCTCATGGCAACTCCGGCAGCAGCGGCCGCGCGGCGGGACGGGCGTCCCGACCACGCGTTCCACCAGCTGCGGGTCGAGCGCATCGTGCCGGAGACCGCCGAGGCCGCGTCGTTCGTGCTGGCCGTGCCGCCCGAGCTCCGCGACACGTTCGCGTACGAGGCCGGCCAGTTCTGCACGTTCCGCGTGTGGGTCGACGGCGAGCGCCACTTCCGCTCGTACTCGATGTCGTCGGCGCCCTACGTCGACGACGAGTTCGCGGTCACCGTCAAGCGGGTCCCCGGCGGGGTGGTCTCGAACTGGATGATCGACACGCTGAAGCCTGGCGACGTGGTCGAGGCGTCCCCGCCCAGCGGGGTGTTCTGCCTTGGGCCGCACGAGGATCGCGAGATCGTCGCCTTCTGCGCCGGCAGCGGGATCACCCCGGTGTTCTCGCTGGTCAAGGAGGCCCTGGCCACCACCGTGCGGCGGGCCCGGCTGCTCTACGCCAACCGCGACCGGGACGCCACGATCTTCGCCGCCGAGCTCGACGACCTGGCCGGGCGCCACCCCGGCCGGCTCGAGGTCGCGCACCACCACGACGCCGAGCGGGGCTTCGTCGACGCTGAGGCCCTCGCCCCGCTGGCGGCGGGCGCCGCCGGCGCTGACGTCTACGTCTGCGGGCCGGTGCCGTTCATGGACCTGGTCGAGGCGGCGCTGGCCGGGGCAGGCGTCGAGGGGGACCGCATCCACATCGAGCGGTTCTCCCCGCTGGAGCCGCCCGAGCTGCCCGACGCCGACGGGTCCTCCGACGAGGGCGACGGCGAGCAGGGTCCGACCCGGGTCACGATCGAGCTCGACGGGCGCACCGAGACCACCGAGCACCACCCCGGCACCACGATCCTGCAGACCGCCCGCCAGATGGGGATGGCGCCGCCGTTCTCGTGCGAGGCCGGGAACTGCGCCACCTGCATGGCCAGGCTGGCCGAGGGAGAGGTCACGATGCACGTCAACGACGTCCTGACCGAGGACGAGGTGGCCGAGGGCTGGATCCTCACGTGCCAGTCGGTGCCCACCACCACCGAGGTCCGGGTCGTCTACGGCTGGGAGGATTGAGCGGTATGGACTCGACCCATGTGGCGGACGTCGCCGAGATCGAGCAGCTGCTCGCCCGGTACGCGGTGGGCATGACCAAGGACGACATCGAGGCCGTCATCGACGTCTTCACCCCGGACGGCAGCTACAGCGCGTTCGGCGACACCTACACGCTTGCCGACTTCCCGGCGCTGGTGGCGGCCGCGCCCAAAGGCCTGTTCCTGACCGGTGCGCCCGCGGTCGAGCTCGACGGCGACACCGGCACCGGCGAGCAGCCGCTGTGCTTCGTCGACCAGACCGACCACAGCATGCGGATCGGCTGGTACACCGACACCTACCGGCGCACGGCGGACGGCTGGCGGCTCCACACCCGCACGATGACGTTCCTGCGGCGCAGCGGGGCCCGCGACTCGGGCAAGCCGCACGACCCCCGCCGCCCCGAGCCGACCGCGACCGTGGTCGAGTAAGCGGCATGGACCTCCAGGAGTTCCGGGCGGGCCTCGACCGCTGGCTCGACGAGGAGGCGGGCGCGCTCGCCGCGGACCCGGCCGTGCATGGGTCGCTCGACGCGCAGATGGCCCAGCTGTCCAAGGTGAAGCGGATGGCGTACGACGCCGGCTGGATGCGCTGGGGCTGGCCGGAGCGGGTCGGCGGCCTCGGCGGCTCGCCACTGGTCCGGGGCTACCTGGGCGAGGCGCTGACCGCCCGTGACCTGGTCGAGCCGGGCATCTACTCGATGACCGAGGTCCTGGCGCCGACGATGATCGACTACGCCCCGCCCGAGCTGGCGGCGACGATGGTCCCGCGCCTGCTGCGGGGCGACGAGACCTGGTGCCAGGGGTTCTCCGAGCCGGGCACCGGCAGCAACCTGGCCGCCCTGTCGTGCCGGGCGACCCGGGACGCGGACGGCTGGCGGGTGACGGGCCAGAAGGTGTGGACGAGCCTGGCCCAGTACGCCGACCGTTGCGTCCTGCTGACGCGCACGGGCACGCCGGAGTCCGCCCACCGGGGGCTCACGGCGCTGTTCGTCGACATGGACAGCCCGGGCATCACCGTCCGGCCGATCGAGACCATGCACGGGCTCGAGGAGTTCTCGGAGGTGTTCTTCGACGACGTGGCCGTTCCCGGCGATCGCACGCTCGGCCAGGAGGGCCAGGGCTGGTCGGTGGCGATGGACCTGCTGCCCTACGAGCGGAGCACGTCGCTGTGGCACCGGGGGGCGTACCTGCACCGGCGGCTCGACCACGTGCTGGCGGCGGCCCCGCCGGGCGCGCTGGACGCGGCCGCGGTGGGGGACGTTTTCCTGCAGCTCCACGCGCTCCGGGCCCGGTCCCGGGCGACGCAGCGCCGGCTGGCCGCCGGCGAGCGGCTGGGCGCGGAGACCTCGGTCGACAAAGTCCTCCTGGCCACGGCCGAGCAGGCGGTCTTCGACCTGGCGCTCGACGGCCTGGCCGACGGCGTCCTGCTCGGCGACGACGCCGCGTCCGCCCGCTGGCGGTCCCAGTACCTGTACTCCCGCGCCGCCACGATCTACGGCGGCAGCGCCGAGATCCAGCGCAACATCATCGCCCGGCGGCTGCTCGACCTGGGGGCGGACCGATGATGGACGCCGAGGAGCGGGAGCTCTTCGCCAAGAGCCTCCAGCAGGCGACGGCCGGCACCTCGGGCCCGGCCCTCGACGCCGCGCTGGACGACCTCGGTTGGTCCGATGCCCTCGCCGCCGACCCGCGGGCCGCGGTCTCGTTGCTGTTCGGGGCCCAGGGCACCTCCGCCAGCACGTCCTCCGCACTCGACCGGGTGCTCCTGGATGCCCTCGGCCCCGACCTGCCGCCGGACGCGGGCGTGGTGTTCCCGCCGGCCGGCCGCTGGGATCCGCCGGGCACGCTGGCCGGGCAGAGCGTCGCCGTCGAGGGGCTCGCCACCCACCGGCTGGGGGAGCGCGACCGGGCCGTCGTCGTGGCGCCGTCGGGCGACGGCTTCGTGGCCGCCGTGGTCGACCCCGGCGACCTGGCGCTGCGGCCGGTCGAAGGCATCGACCCCCGCCTCGGGATCGTGGCCGTGGCGGGCCAGGCGGTCCCCGCGGCCGCCACCGCGCCCGCGGCGTGGGTCGAGGCGCTGGCCGCCGGGCAGCGGGCGCTGGCCCACGAGCTGGTCGGGGCGTCCCGGGCGATGCTCGGGCTGGCACGGGACCACGCCGTCGAGCGCATCCAGTTCGGCCGACCGATCGCCGCCTTCCAGGCCGTGCGCCACCGCCTGGCCGAGGCGCTGGTCGCCGTCGAGGCCGCCGACGCCGCGCTCGCCGCCGGCTGGGACGACCCTGCGCCCCTCACCGCCGCGTTGGCCAAGGCTCTCGCCGGGCGGGGGGCGAAGACCGTCGCCCGCCACGCCCAGCAGGTCCTGGCCGGCATCGGGTTCACCACCGAGCACGACCTGCACATCTACGTCCGGCGGGTCCTGGTCCTCGACCAGCTGCTCGGCGACGCCGGCTCGCTCACCCGCCGGCTGGGCGAGGACCTGCTGGCGGAACGCCACCTACCTTCGATCCTGCCCCTCTGACCGAGGAGATCTGCCCGTGACCCCCTTCGCCCCCGACGTGTTCACCTGGCCGTCGGACGAGCCCCAGCTGATCGGCGGGAGGTGTCCCGCCTGCGGGGCGGTGACGTTCCCCGTCCAGGGGTCGTGCGCCCGCTGCGGGTCCGTCGACGTCGAGCAGCACCTGCTGCCCCGCCGGGGGACGCTGTGGACGTTCACCACGCAGGAGTTCCTGCCCAAGGAGCCGTACGCCGGGGGCGAGACGCCCGAGACGTTCCGCCCGTACGGGGTGGGGCTGGTCCAGCTGGGCGACGAGGTGCGGGTGGAGGGCCGGCTCACCGAGGCCGATCCGGCGAAGCTGCGCATCGGGATGGAGGTCGAGCTCACCGTCGTGCCGTTCCGGGTCGAGGAGGACGGCACCGAGGTCATGGTGTTCGCGTTCGCGCCGGTCGAGCAGGGGGAGGGCTGACGTGACCGACGTCGCCATCATCGGGGTGGGGTTGCACCCGTTCGGCCGGTTCGGGCCGAAGTCGGCCATCGACATGGGCGCCGACGCCGTCCGGGCGGCGCTCGCGGATGCCGGCATCGACTGGTCGGACGTGCAGTTCGCGTTCGGGGGCAGCTTCGAGGTCGACAACCCCGACGCGGTCACGAGCCGGCTGGGGCTGACCGGGATCCCGTTCATGGACGTGTACAACGGCTGCGCCACCGCGGCGTCGGCGCTGCAGCTGACCGCGGACGCCATCCGGTCGGGCCAGTACGACATCGGCGTGGCGGTCGGGATGGACAAGCACGAGCCCGGGGCCTTCACGTCCGATCCCGTCGACTACGCGGCCCCGCCCTGGTACGGCGAGATCGGCCACTTCCTGACCACCAAGTTCTTCGCCATGAAGATCAACCGCTACATGCACGACCACGGGATCACACCGGAGACGCTGGCCCGGGTGGCGGCCAAGGGCTACCGCAACGGGGTCCTGAACCCGAACGCGTTCCGGCGCAAGCCGATCACCGAGGAGCAGATCCTCGAGTCGCGGATTCTCAACTACCCGCTGACCCAGTACATGTTCTGCTCGCCCGACGAGGGCGCGGCAGCCGTGGTGCTGTGCGGGGCCGACATCGCCACGCGCTACACGTCCACGCCGGTCTACCTGCGGGCGACGACGCTGCGGACCCGCCGGTACGGGGCGTTCGAAGTCCACGCCTCGTGGGCCGCCGTCGACCAGGATGCGGCGCCGACGGTGTATGCCAGCAAGGCCGCCTACGAGCAGGCCGGCATCGGACCGGAGGACGTCGACGTGGTCCAGCTCCAGGACACCGACGCCGGCGCCGAGGTGATCCACATGGCCGAGAACGGCTTCTGCGCCGACGGCGAGCAGGAGAAGCTCATCGCCGAGGGCGCCACCGAGATCGGTGGGCGCCTGCCGGTCAACACCGACGGCGGCCTCATCGCCAACGGCGAGCCCATCGGCGCATCCGGGCTCCGCCAGGTCCACGAGCTCGTGCTCCAGCTGCGGGGCCAGGCGGGCGAGCGCCAGGTCGGGGGCATGCCCCGGGTCGGCTACGCCCAGCTCTACGGCGCGCCGGGCACCGCCGCCGTCTCGATCCTGAGCACCTGACCCCACGAACGATTTGGCGGCGCATACACCGGATATCCGGTGTATGCGCCGCCAAATCGTCAACGCGGGAGGCCCAGGACCCGGTCGGCGATGATGTTGCGCTGGATCTGGGACGTGCCGCCGGCGATGGTGCCGGCGAAGCTGCGCAGGTAGCGCTCCCACCAGCTGGCGGTGTGGGCCTCGATGTGGAGGGCGTTGAGCGGGGCGCTCGGGCGGTCGGGGTCGAGGCCGTCGGTGCCGAGGGCCTCGAGGATGTTGAGCGTGGCCGCCTGCGCGGCCTCCGAGCCGAACAGCTTGAGGATCGACTGCTCGGTCGCCTCGATGCCCCGGGTCGCCTTGGCCAGCGTGCGGTAGCCCAGGAACCGCAGCGCGTGGGCGTCGGCCACCAGCGTGCCGAACCAGTCGAGCACGAGCGGGTCGTCCGCCACGCCGTGCTCGACCAGCTGGTCGCCGCCGTGGGCCACCAGGTCGTCGAGCCGCTCGGCCGAGCCCAGCCACAGCATCACCCGCTCGTGCCCGAGCGACCCGGTGGCCACCCGCCAGCCTTCGTTGAGCGGCCCGATCAGGTTCTCGACCGGGACCTCGACGTCGTCGAAGAACACCTCGTTGAAGTCGAGGTCCTCGGGGGACACGATCGACCCGAACGGCCGCCGGGTCAGGCCGGGCAAGTCGGTCGGCACGACCAGCACGCTGATGCCCTTGTGCTTCGGCGCCTCGGGGTCGGTGCGGACGAACGCCAGGATCACGTCCGCGTCGTGGGCGCCGGACGTCCACACCTTCTGACCGTTGACGATGAAGTGGTCTCCGTCCAGCACCGCCCGGGTCCGCAGCCCCGCCAGGTCGGACCCCGCGTCGGGCTCGCTCATGCCGAGCGCGGCGGTGATCTCCGCCCGCAGGATCGGGATCGCCCACCGCCTCTTCTGCTCCTCGGTCCCGAACGCGAGGATGGACGGGGCGATGATGCTGAGGCCCTGGGGGTTGTAGCTCGGGTAGATCCGGCGCCGCCCCAGCTCCTCCTGGTGCACGAACTGCTCGACCAGGCTGACGTTGCGGCCGCCGTGCTCGGGCGGGTTGCCGGGCAGGAGCCAGCCGGCGTCGAACATCTTCCGCTGCCACTCGCGGGCCCAGCGAGGCACGTCGGCGCTCGACCGGGCCCGGACCTCGGTGGCGGTCGCCACGTCCGGGGCGTGCTCCTCGAGCCAGGCGCCCAGCTCGCGGCGGAATGCCTCGGTCGCCTCGTCGACGCTGAGGCGCATCGTCTCCGCGGGCCGCGGCCCGGACAGGACCGCACGGGCCACCGCCGCCCGGTGCCGCGGGGCCGCGCCCAGCAGCGGCTCGCCGACCTTGGCCCGCCGCACGAAGATCTGGAGGTCGTTCTCCCACGTGTAGCCGAGCCCGCCGAACAGCTGGACGCCGTGCTCGGCGACGAGGCGCTGGCACTCGCCGGCCGCCGCCTTGGCCATCGACGTCGCGACGGACCGCCGGGGGTCGTCGTCGGCCAGGATGAGCGCCGCGAAGTGGCACAGGGCGCGGGCCCGCTCGATGGCGACGTACATGTCGACCGCCATGTGCTTGACCGCCTGGAACGACCCGATCGGCACGCCGAACTGGCGCCGGTCCCGGATGTGGCCGAGCACGATCTCCAGCACCCGCTGGGACGCACCGACCATGACCGCGGCCAGCCCGGTGACGGCCTCCTCGTGAGCCCGGGACACCCCGGCCTCGACGTCCGGCCCCACGAATGCCCGGTCGGCCCCGACCCGCACGCCAGCCAGGTCGACCGAGGCCAGGTGGAACGAGCCGTCGAACGTCGGCTCCCGGGTGGCGGCGGCGTCACCGGCCGCGACGACGAACACGCCGACCCCGTCGCCATCGTCGGTGGAGGCCACGACCGCGATCTCGTCGGCCCGGTCGCCGTCGATGACATGGCGGGCCGTCCCGTCCAGCACCCAGCCGTCGCCGTCGGGCCGCGACCGGACCTCGCCGGCCGCGAACGCGACCGCGCCGGTCCCGCCGGAACACACGGCCCCGAGCAGGGGGCCGCGGGCCTCGGCCGCCGCCACCTCCCGCACGACCGGCACGTACTGGCTGGTGGTGGCGAGGAAAGGCGTCGGGTCGGCCACCCGGCCGAGCTCATCGAGCGTGACGATCAGCTCGACGGCGGTGAGGCCCATGCCGCCGTCCTCGGCGGGCACGGTCAGGCTCGGCCAGTCGAGGTCGACGAAGGTCTTCCACAGCCCGCGGGCGTCGTCGCTGCCGTCCACGACGGCCCGCACCAGCGCGGTCGTGCACTCTCTCCCGGCGACGTCCCGCACGACGCCCTGCAGCTCCCGCTGCTCCTCGCTCAGTTCGAAGTCCACGGGGGGAGTGCTCCTTGCTCAGGTCTTGCGGGACAGCAGCCGATCGATGTTGGCCCGCAGCTCGGGGGAGGTGAACGACCGGTCCTCGGCCGTCAGCGCGAAGTCGAGCGTGGCCAGCACCGCCCGCTCCAGGTGCATGTTGAGGATCCGCTTGGTGTCCTCGGTGGCCCGCGCCGGCAGCTTGGCGATGCGCCGGGCGCAGGCCAGGGCCTGCTCGACCACCTCGCCGTCCGGGCACACGTGGTTGACCAGGCCGATGGCCGCGGCCCGCTCGGCCGGGATCGGGTCGCCGGTCAGCGCGTACTCCTTGGCCAGCTGGAGGCTCGTGAGCAGCGGCCAGGTCACCGGCCCGCCGTCGGCGGCGACGAGGCCGACCATCACGTGGGGGTCGGCCAGGTGGGCGCTCTCGGCCATGAACACGATGTCCGACAGCGCCACGATGCTGCAGCCGAGCCCCACCGCGGGCCCGTTGACGGCGGCGACCACCGGCACCCGGCACCCGACCATGCGGGTCACGATCTGGCGGCCGTGATCGAGGCTCTGGCGCCGCAGCTCCGGGTCCCGGCTGAGCTCGTCGATGTAGGAGAAGTCGCCGCCGGCCGAGAAGGCGCGGCCGTTGCCGGTGATGACCGCCACGCGGGCGTCTGGATCGGCGTCGAGCTGCGGGAACAGTGCAGCCAGCCCCGAGTGCAGCTCGTGGTTGGTGGCGTTGAGCTGCCCGGGGCGGTTGAGGCGGACGATGCGGATCGGTCCGTCCACTTCCACCTGCAGTACGTCGGGAAGGTCGTAGATCTGGGTCATGACGTCGGCAACCCCAGGATGCGTCCGGCCACCAGGTTCCGTTGGATCTGCGACGTGCCGCCCATGACGCTCTGCGCCCGGCTGTAGAGGTACGCCTTCAGCCAGGTGTCGTCGCCGCCGGCGCCGTGGGCCGCGCCGCCGACCGAGAGGGCAGCGTGCCCCACCGCCTGCTCGACCTGCGTCATCAGCAGCTTGTCGACCGAGCCCTCCGGCCCGTGGGAGATTCCGTCGAGGCGGTCCGACAGACGGCGGCACACGTGCAGCCGCAGCATCTCGGCGTCGACGATGGCCCAGCCCAGGTCCCGGACCTGCTCCGGCCCGTACCGGCCTGGCTCGTCCCGGACCAGCCGCGTCAGCTCCTTGACCATCTTCTTGTAGCGGGCGACGTAGCCGAGCTCGCCCGGCTCGCGCTCGTGGCTGACGACCGTCATCGCCAGCCGCCAGCCCTCGCCCGGCTTGCCGATCATGTCGGACGCCGGGACCCGGGCTCCGTCGAAGGTGACCTCGCCGAACTCGCTGGTGATGCCGTTGATCATCCGCAGCGGCCGCTGCTCGATGCCGGGCTGGCGCATCGAGATCCGGAACGCGGAGAGGCCCTTGTGGCGCGGCACGTCGGCGTCGGTGCGGGCCAGCACCAGGCACCAGTCGGCGACGTCCGAGTAGCTGGTCCACACCTTGTGGCCGGTGATCACGTACTCGTCGCCGTCCCGCTCGGCCCGGGTGCGCAGCGACGCCAGGTCGGACCCGGCGTCGGGCTCGCTGAACCCCTGGCACCAGCGGTCGCGGCCGTTGACGATGCCGGGCAGGAACCGGCGCCGCACGTCCTCGTCGCCATGCTCGAGGATGCCCTGGACCAGGTAGCCGAGGCTCGGGCGGGGCGGCGCGCCGGCGGCCGCCAGCTCCTCGTCGACGATCACGTCGTAGACGCTCGGCAGCGCCTGCCCGCCGATGTCGGTCGGCCACGACAGCCCGAAGAACCCGGCGTCGTAGAGCCCCTGGTGCCAGGCGGCCTGGCCGGCCCAGTAGTCGTCGCTGGTCGAGCTGGCCGGCAGGCCGGGGTTGTTGTCCCGGAGCCAGTCGCGCAGGCGAGCGCGGAACGCGGCCTCCGCCGGCGAGTCACCGAAGTCCACCGGCACCTCCGATCCCGTGGTGGTCGAGGACCCGGGCCAGGTTGGCGCCGGCGCCCCCGAGGACGTCACCCGACAGGATGGCCCGGCGCAGGTGGACATGCGCGAGGCACTCCCACGTGTTGCCGATGCCGCCGTGGACCTGGATGGCCGTCTCGCACACGGTGCGCGCGGCCCGGGCGGCGTAGGCCTTGGCCACCGCGGCGGCGGCCAGCGCCTCGGCCGGCGCCAGGGCGTCGACGGCCCAGGCGGCGTGGAGGGCGGCGCTGCGCGACCCCTCGACGGCGACGAACGCATCGGCCAGCAGGTGCTGGACCGCCTGGAACGCGCCGATCGGCTGGCCGTACTGCCGGCGTTCCTTGGCGTACCCGCAGGCGAGGTCCACCGCACCCCGCATCGTCCCGACGAGGTCGGCGGCGGTCAGTGCCAGCCCCAGGGCGGTCCAGCGGGCGACGGCGTCGTCGTCGAGCGGGCGCGTCTGATCGGCGACGGGCTCGGCCGCCGCCCCCCCGGGGTCGAGCGCGGCGGTCCAGCGGGTCAGGTCGACGCGGTCGGTGCCGGCCCCGACGGCCGCCTGGGCCACGCGGTGACCGCCGGGGGCCGGCACGAGCAGGAGGGCGGACGCCGCGCGGTGGGCGTCGACGGCCACGGCGCCGCCGGTGGTGCCGCGGGCGACGTCCGCCAGGTCGGGTGCCAGTGCGACCGTCTCGGGCGAGGCCGCGGGCGGGGCACCGGCCAGCCGGCGCAGCTCGGCCGCCAGCGTCGGGCCCAGGAACGGGGCGTCGGCCAGGCCCCGGCCCAGCTCCTCGGCGACGAGGGCGGCCTCGACGCCCGAGGCCCACGGGCCGTCGCCGTCGGTCGCGGTGCGCAGCTCCCGCCAGCCCGAGGCGGTGACGGCGGCGTCGAGCTTGGCGGCCCGTTCGGCGTCGTCGAGCTCGCGGACGGCGTGGGGGCCGAGGCGGTCGACGACCTGGGCGGCCGAGTCCCGCAGGGCCTGCTGCTCGGGGGAGAGTCGGACGTCCATTCAGGCCTCTTCGTACTCGTCGCGCAGGGTGCGGCGCAGCACCTTGCCGGACGGGAGGCGGGGGATGGCGTTCACGGTGACCACCGCCCGCAGCTGCTTGTACGTGGCCAGCGAGTCGGCCACCAGCCGCTCCAGCTCGCCGTCGGCCAGGGGGCGGGCGGGGTCGAGCTGGACCGCGGCCACCGGCACCTCACCGGCCTGCTCGTCCGGGACGCCGAACACGGCGCAGTCGACGACCGCCGGGTGGCCGTGCAGCACGGCCTCGACCTCGGCGGGCGCCACCTGGAAGCCGCTCACCTTGATCATCTCCTTGGACCGGTCGGTGAGGTGGACCCAGCGATCGGGTTCCAGCCAGCCGACGTCGCCGGTCCGGTACCAGCCGCCGGCGAAGGCGTCGGCGTTGGCCTCGTCGGGCAGGTAGCCGGACATGACCGAGGGGCTGCGGGCCTGGATCTCGCCGGTCTGGCCGGGGGCGAGCGCCTCGCCGGTGTCGAGGTCGGCCACCCGCAGCTCCACGCCGGCGGGCGGCAGCCCGGCCGAGTCGAGCCGCCAGGCGGCCGGGTCGCCCACCGGGTTCGCGGCGAGCACCGGCAGCTCGCTGGCGCCGTAGGCCGCGAGCCACCGGACCCCGGTGCGCTCGGTGACCGCCTCCGCCACGCTCGCGGTCACCGGAGTGGCGCCCCACATCACGTAGCGCAACGACGAGAGGTCGTAGTCCTCGAGGCGGGGGTGGCCGGCCATGGCCAGGGCGATCGGCGCCACGGCCATTTCCAGGGTCATGCGCTCGGCGGCGATGCGGCCGAGCACCTCGTCGAGGTCGAAGCGGCGGTGCAGCCGGACCGTGGCGCCCGCCTCCGCCGCGGCCAGCAGGTTGAGCAGGCCGAGGATGTGGGTCGGGGGCGTGGCCACCTGGAAGCGGTCGTCGGGCCCCAGGCCGAGAGCCGCGACCCAGTGGGCGGTGGCGTGGCCCATCGAGCGGTGGGAGTGGCGCACGGCCTTGGGGAGCCCGGTGGTACCCGAGCTGAACACGAGGATGGCGTCGCCGGTCTCGGGGGAGGCGGTGGCGACGGGCCGCTCCCGGCTGTGGCCGGCCGCCTCGCGGGCCGCGGCCGGGTCGTCGAGGTCGGTGACGGCGCCGACGCCCAGCCTCTCTGCGAGCAGCGCGGCGCCCGGTCCGTCGGCGACGCCGTGGCGTGGCTCGGTCAGCCGGAGGGCGTGGTCGACCTCGACGGCCTTCCAGGCCGGGCTGAGCAGCACGGCGGCGGCGCCGAGCTTGCTGGCGCCGTGGACGGCGGCGACGAACTCGACCCGGTTCGAGGTCATGACCGCCACCCGGTCGCCGGGCAGGACGCCCCGGGCGACGAGGTGGCGCGCGAACGCGTTGGCGAGGCCGTCGAGGTCGGCGAACGACCAGCTCAGGTCCCCCTCCCTGACGGCATCCCGATCACCGAAACGGTCCGCGGCCTGCTCCAGGCCGCGGTGCATCAGGCTCGCCATCGGAAACATTGTTCTCCGCAGATGAGATCGACGTCAACACAGGGCGCGTGTACTGTTCGCCGTCGTGGTCACGAGCAGCACTCTGGCGTCCGTTCGTGTCGGAATCCGACGCGAACGAACGCCGAAGCGCCCGCTCGTGACCGTGCGGAGCTTCTGCCGGGTCTGCACGTCGGTGTGCGGCACCGGCTAGCTGTAGCCGGACGCCTCCGCCGCGGCCAGCACCGCCCGGGCCCGGGCGGCGACGACCTCGTCGACCATCTGGCCCTCGTAGGCGATGGTCTCGCCGCCCGCCGCCCCGAACGCGTCGAGCAGGCCGCAGGCCCACGCCACCTCCTCCGGCGTCGGCCGGAACGCCTCGTGCGCCAAGGTGACCTGCGCCGGGTGGATGCACAGCTTGCCGGCGTAGCCGAGCGCCCGCGCCTCCCGGGCCTCGGCGCTGAACCGGTCGCCGTCCCGGAAGTCGATCGTCACCATGTCCAGGGCCGCGACGCCGGCGAGCCGGGCCGCCATCGCCACGTAGGCCCGGGCGTGGGCCACCTCGGCGTTGCCAGGCGTGCGCACGCCGCCGAGGTCCGCGATGTAGTCCTCGGCGCCGAAGTAGCAGGCGGCGACCGGCGGCCGCAGCACCTCGCGGGCGTCGGCGACGCCCCGCACCGTCTCCAGCCCGGCCACCACCGGCAGGTCGCCCAGCGCCGAGGCCAGCCGGGCCACGTCCTCGGCCGTGTCCAGCTTGGGGACGACGACCGCGGCGAGGCCGTCGGGCAGCGCCGCCACGTCGTCCGCGAACCACGGCGTGGCCGGCGGGTTGACCCGCACGCAGACCGGCAGCACCCCGGCCAGGCCGGCGGCGGCCTCCAGCACGGCCGACCGGGCCTCGGCCTTCGCCGCCGGCGGGACCGCGTCCTCGAGGTCGAGCACGACCGCGTCCGGCCCCGACCGGGGCGCCTTGGCCGCCACGTCCGGCCGGTTGGCCGGGACGAACAGCAGGCTGCGCCAGGGGGTCATGCCGGGCGGCGGTGCATCAGCGCCGACCGCCGGCACCGGGCCACCAGCTCGTCGCGCTGGTTGTAGGCCCGGTGCTCGAACACGACGATCCCCTGCCCGGGCCGGGACGACGACGCCCGTGCGGACACGACCTCGGTCTGAGCGTGGATCGAGTCGCCCGGGACCACCGGGGCCGGGAAGGCGATCTCCTCGAACCCCAGGTTGGCCACCGTCGTGCCGAGCGTGGTCTCGAACACGGACACGCCGACCAGCAGCGACAGGGTGAAGAGGCTGTTGACGATGCGGGTCCCGAACTCGGTTCCCTCGGCGAACGACTCGTCGAGGTGCAGCGGCTGGGGGTTCATCGTCAGCACCGAGAACAGCGTGTTGTCGGCCTCGGTGATCGTCCGGGTGACGGCGTGGTCGATCACGAGCCCGGGGGTCAGGTCCTCGAACCAGCGGCCCATGACCGGCCGGGGTGCTGGCATGTCCTCCTCCATCACGCGGGAGACACCGGGCCGGACGGCGCGGCCCGGGCCCGGAGCTCCTCCTTGGCCACCTTCCCGCCCGCGTTCATCGGCAGCTCGTCGATGATCTCGATAGCCCGCGGCACCTTGTAGTTGGCCATCTCGTCCTTGCACCATGCCGCGATCTCGGCGGCCTGGGCGGGGTCGCCGGTGCGGGTGACCAGGAACGCCATCCCCACCTCGCCGAGGCGGGCGTCGGGGATGCCGATGACCGCGGCCCGGGTGACGTCGGGATGGCGCAGCAGGAGGTTCTCGATCTCGGCGGGGTAGGCGTTGAAGCCGCCCACGATGAACATGTCCTTGGCCCGGCCGACGATGCGCAGGTAGCCGCGCTCGTCGAGCACGCCGAGGTCGCCGGTCCGCAGCCAGCCGTCGGCCGACAGGGTCGCGGCGGTCGCCTCGGGGTCGTCGAGGTAGCCGGCCATCACGGTCGGTCCCCGCAGGACGACCTCGCCCGTCCCCCCGGTCGCGACGTCCTCGTTGCCGTCGGCGATCCGGATCTCGAACCCGGGCCGAGGCCGGCCCACGGTGGTGGCGACGGTCTCGGGGTCGTCCTCGGGCGATGTGGCGCTGGCCGTGCCCGCCTCGGTGAGGCCGTAGCCGGTGACGACGACGGAGAACGGCAGCTCGGCCCGGATCCGCCCGATCAGCTGGACCGGGATGTCGGCGGCGCCGGTGACTGCCACCCGTAGGGTCGACAGGTCGTGGCGCCCGCGATCGGGGTGGTCGAGGATCGACTGGTAGATCGTCGGCGCCCCGGGCAGCACGGTGATCCGCTCGGCCTCCACCCGCGCCAGCACCCGGTCCACGTCGAACACCGGCTCGGGCAGCATCGTGGCGCCGGCCACGATCGAGGCGAGGATCCCGGCCTTCAGCCCGAACATGTGGAAGTACGGGTTGACCATCAGGTAGCGGTCGTCGGAAACGAGCCCGGTCATCGCCACCCAGTCGGTGGCCACGCCGAGGGTGCGGCCGTGGGTCATGACGACGCCCTTGGGCTGGCCCGTGGTCCCGGAGGTGAAGAGCACGTCCGACGGATAGTCGGTGCTGATGTCGGCGCTGCGCCCGTCGAGGTCGGCCCGGGCCTTGCCCGTTGCCCGGGCCAGGAACCCGTCCCACGGCTCGGCGCCGGCCGGGGCCTTGCCCCGGGCGACCACGACGGTGGTGAGGTCCGGGAGCTCCGCCCCCGCGGCCTCCAGCAGGGCCAGGTAGTCGGTGCCGCGGAAGTCCGTGACGGTGACGAGCGCCCGGGCCCGGCTGCGGGCCAGGATGTCGGCCGCCTCGGTGCCCTTGAACCGGGTGTTGACCGGCACGAGCACCGCGCCGGCCCGCAGCAGCCCGAGCACGGCCACGATCCACTCGGCGCTGTTCGGCGCCCACAGTGCGACCCGCTCGCCCGGCTCGACGCCCGAGGCGACCAGGGCGGCGCCGAACCTGCGGGACCGGTCGTCGAGGTCGGCGTAGCTGAGCCGGGTGCCGCCGTCGACGACGGCCAGCCGGCCACCGAAGCGCTCGGCGGCGGCCGCGGCCATCGCCGGGATGCTCCGCCACCTCTCCGAGCTCACCTGAGAACCGCGTCCTCGACGTTCATCAGGCGGGCGAGGTTACCGCCCATGATCTTGCGCACGGTCTCCTCGGGGGCACCCGCCAGCTCCTTGACGTAGCTGGCCGGTTCGGCCAGGCCCTCGGGGTGCGGGAAGTCCGACCCGAACAGCACGCGGTCCTCGCCGATCAGGTCGGCCAGCGCCGGCAGGTCCTCCTCCCAGAACGGGCTGACGTGGATGTTGCGCTTGAACACCGTGACCGGGTCCTCGAGGAAGTCCTGCGGCATCTTCTTGTAGACGTCGGCCAGGTTGCGCAGCAGCGGCTCGACCCAGCTGCTGCCGTTTTCGATGACCGCGACCTTGAGGTCGGGGAACCGGGACAGCGCGCCGTGGCAGATGAGGGCGGACACGGCGTCCTCGACCGGCCGCCAGGAGGACAGCATCCGGAACGCCTGGGGCTGGAACGGCAGCATCTCGCTGTCGTTGCCCATCCAGTCGTTGGTGTAGCGCTCGTAGCCGCTGTCCGAGGAGTGCATGGCCACCAGCACGTCGTGCTCGACCACCTTCTCCCAGAACGGGTCGAACTCGGGCAGGCCGAAGGACCGCGAGCCGCGGTAGCCGGGCACCGGGGCCGGCCGGATGAGCACGACGCGGGCGCCCCGCTCGACCACCCACTCCAGCTCCTCGATGGCCCGCTCCACGATCGGCAGCGTGATCACCGGTGTGCTGAAGATGCGGCCCTCGTAGTCGAACGTCCAGGTCTCGTGGATCCACTGGTTGAGGGCGTGGATGGCGGCGTGGGTGAGTTCCGGGTCGTCCTTCATCCGCTCCTCCACCAGGCTGGCCAGGGTCGGGAACATGAGCGCCCGGTCGAGGCCCTGCTCGTCCATGAGCTCGATGCGGGGGGCGGGCTCGCGGAAGGCCGGGATCGCCCGCATCGGCTCGCCGAAGATCTCCCGGCGGCTCTTGCCCTCCGGGTTGCCGTGGCGGAAGTAGTCCTCCTGGGCCCCGGGCCGGGCGACGACGTCGAAGGTCGGGTTGGGGATGTACTCGCTGATCCTGCCCCGGACCACGATCTTGGTCCGCCCCCGCACGTCCACGTAGTCGATGGCGTGCTTGTACCGCTCGGGCAGGAACTTGGTGAGCGCCTCCCGCGTCTCGTACAGGTGGTTGTCGGCGTCGAACACCGGGATGTCGAGCGTGTCTGTCATGGGGGCGTTCTCCTGTTGCGAGAGGGGACGGCTCAGAGCGACGTGGCAAGTGAGGACAGCAGATCGCGGGTGCGGCGGGACGAGGCGATCAGCGCGTCGCGGTCGGCGCCGAGCGGGACGACCCGGACGGACAGGTCGGTGACGCCGGCGTCGGCGAAGGCCCGGAGGCGCTTCTCGATCGCGGTCTCGCTGCCGGCGGCGAGGATGTCGCCGACGTTGCGGGCGTCGCCGTGGTCGAGGAGGCGCTGGTAATTCGGCGACACCTCGGCCTCGGACAGGATGCGGTTGGTGCGGGCAACGGCGGCCTCGACCTCGTCGTCGCCGCACAGGCACACCGGGACGCCGGCGACGACCCGGGGTGCCGGCCGGCCCGCGGCCTCGGCGGCGGTGACGATGCGGGGGACGATGTGGGTGGCGACCGCCCGCTCGTCGGCCAGCCACAGGATCGTGCCGTCGGCCCGCTCGCCGGCCAGGCGCAGCATCTGGGGCCCGAGGGCCGCCAGCAGCACCGGGGTGGGGGCGACGTCGGTGATGTCGAGCGGGTTGTGGACGCGGAACAGGTCGTTCTCGACGTCGACGGTTCCGGGCCCGGCCAGCGCCCTGTCGAGCACGTCGAGGTGGGCGCGCATCGTGGCCACCGGACGTTCGTAGTCCAGCCCGAGCATGTCCTCGATGACCCAGTGGTGGGAGACGCCGAGCCCGAGAGCCAGCCGCCCGCCGCACACGGCCTGGACCGACAGCGCCTGTTGGGCCAGCGCGACGGGGTGGCGGGGCTGGACCGGGACGACGGCCGTGCCGATCTCGATACTGGACGTCGAATCGCCGACCAGTGCCGCCGCGGTCAGGGCGTCGAACTCGTCGGGGATCTGCGGGATCCAGACCGAGGCCAGCCCGGCCTCCTCGGCCCAGCGGGCGTCGGCGCGCAGCCGGTCGACCTTGGTCTGGTAGCGACCCCGCTCCGGGCCGACCATCACCCCGATGCGCATGGCGACCCTCCTCGGCGGATCATGACGGGAACCACGTGAGAACATCCTTCTTGTCAGAGTGTAATGTAACTTCCAAGCTCTGGTAGTGCGAAGTCCGGAAGGAGGGGCCGTGGGCCACGACGGGCGCCTGTTCATCGGCGGCGAGTGGGTAGCACCCAGCACCGACGCACGCATCGACGTGATATCGCCCCACACAGAGGCCGTGATCGGGCAGGCCGCGACGGCCGGCCAGGAAGAGATCTTCGGGCCCGTGCTCACGGTGGTCCCGTACGCTGGCGACGACGATGCCGTCCGGCTCGCCGACGAGTCCGACTACGGGCTCTCCGGGTCGGTGTGGACGGCGGATCTCGACCGCGGGATGGAGGTCGCCCGGCGGGTCCGCACGGGTACGTTCGGCGTCAACCAGCCCTACAGCATCGATCCGGCGGCGCCCTTCAGCGGCGTCAAGGCGAGCGGCGTCGGCCGTGAGCTCGGCCGCGAGGGCTTGGACGAGTACCTGGGGGTCAAGGCCATCTCCGTGGCACCGGCGACCGATCTCAGCGAGGGGAGAGACCGATGACCGCAACCGAGCCCGACGTCTACTACGACCCGTACGACTTCGAGATCGACGCGGACCCCTACCCGATCTGGAAGCGGCTGCGGGACGAGCAGCCCCTCTACTACAACGAGCGCTACGACTTCTACGCGGTCAGCCGGTTCGACGACGTCGAGCGGGCGCTGGTCGACTGGCGGACCTACAGCTCGGCCAAGGGCTCGGTGCTGGAGCTCATCAAGAGCGGCATGGAGATCCCACCGGGGTCGATCATCTTCGAGGACCCGCCCAACCACGACCTCCACCGCGGCCTGCTGTCGCGGGTGTTCACCCCTCGCAAGATGAACGCCATCGAGCCCAAGGTGCGCGAGTTCTGCGCCCGCAGCCTCGACCCGCTCGTGGGCAGCGGCGGGTTCGACTTCATCCACGACCTCGGCGCCCAGATGCCGATGCGGACGATCGGCATGCTGCTCGGCATCCCCGAGCAGGACCAGGAGGCGCTGCGCGACCGCATCGACGATGGCCTGCGGCTGGAGGAGGGCACGATGCCCGACTTCGACGCCATGCGGGCGCGCGGCCAGTCCGACCTGTTCGCCGAGTACATCGACTGGCGGGCCGACCATCCCTCGGACGACCTCATGACCGAGTTGCTGCAGGCCGAGTACACCGACGTCGAGGGGGTGCAGCGCCGCCTCACTCGCGAGGAGGTGCTCGCCTACGTCAACCTGATCGCCGCCGCCGGCAACGAGACCACCACCCGGCTCATCGGCTGGACCGGCAAGGTGCTGGCCGAGCACCCCGACCAGCGGCGCGAGCTGGTCGAGGACCGCAGCCTGGTGCCGAACGCCATCGAGGAGCTGCTGCGGTACGAGCCGCCGTCGCCCGTCCAGGCCCGCTACGTCATGACCGACGTCGAGCACCACGGTCGGACGGTGCCCGAGGGGAGCGCCATCCTGCTGCTCAACGCCTCGGCCAACCGCGACGAGCGCCACTTCCCGGACGGCGAGAGCTTCGACATCCACCGCAAGATCGACCACCACCTGTCGTTCGGCTACGGCACCCACTTCTGCCTGGGCGCGGCGCTGGCCCGGCTGGAGGGGCGGGTCGCGCTCGACGAGGTGCTGCAGCGATTCCCCGAGTGGGAGGTCGACGCGGACAACGCCGTCCAGGCCCGGACCTCGACGGTGCGGGGCTGGGAGAGCCTCCCGGTGGTCACCTCGTGACACTGCCAGTCTTGAGATAGCTGAACGTCCAACTACGATCGTTCGGGTGACCGATACCCCGCTCCCCACCCGTGTCGGCGTCGTCGGCTGCGGCCTGATGGGCTCCGGCATCGCCGAGGTCGCCGCCCGGTCGGGCCGGGACGTGACCGTCGTCGAGGTCGACGCCGCCGCCGCCGAGCGGGGCCTGGCCCGCATCGAGAAGTCCCTCGCCACTGCGGTCAACCGCGGCAAGCTCACCGAGGACGACCGGGCCGCCGCGCTGGGCCGCATCCAGGTGAGCCACGACCGCGACGCGCTGTCCGACCGCGAGCTCGTGATCGAGGCCGTCGTCGAGGACGAGGCGGCCAAGGTCGCCGTGTTCGAGGCGCTGGACAAGATCGTCGAGGCCGGCGACGCCGTGCTGGCGTCGAACACCTCGTCGATCCCGATCATGAAGCTGGCCATGGCCACCCAGCGGCCCGAGACCGTCGTCGGCCTGCACTTCTTCAACCCGGTGCCCGTGCTCGCCCTCGTCGAGCTCGTGCCGTCACTGCTCACCTCGGAGACGACGATCGACCGCTCGCAGCGGTTCGCCGTCGACGCGCTGGGCAAGCGGGTGATCCGCTCGCAGGACCGGGCGGGCTTCGTGGTCAACGCCCTGCTCATCCCGTACCTGCTGTCGGCGATCCGCATGCTGGAGTCGGGCTTTGCCACGGCCGAGGACATCGACGCCGGCATGGTCGAGGGGTGCGCCCACCCGATGGGGCCGCTGCACCTGGCCGACCTCATCGGCCTCGACACGACCATGGCGGTGGCCGAGTCGCTGTACGAGGAGTTCAAGGAGCCGCTGTACGCGCCGCCGCCGCTGCTCTCACGGATGGTCGACGCCGGCCTGCTCGGCCGCAAGACCGGGCGCGGCTTCTACGACTACCACCGGGCCTGACCCGATCCCGTCCACGAGCCCCCAGGCGTGGGCCGTGGGGGCATCGACGGGCCGCGCCGTGAGCGCCAGCAGCGCCGTGCGGTGACGCCCGATGCGGGCGGGCAGGCTCACGGTCCCGCCCGCCCCGGGGATCAGGCCGAGGCCGAGCTCGGGCAGGCCGACGACGGTGTCCGGGTGGGCGACGACGCGTCGCGCGAATGCCGGCAGCTCGATGCCCGAGCCCATGCATGCCCCGTGGAGGTGGGCGGTGACGCGGGGGGCCAGGGCGGCCAGCAGCCGGGCCGGGCTGCGGGTCAGCCGGACGAGGTGGGCGGTGGCCGGGTCGGGGAGCGAGCCGAACTCGTCGAGGTCGCCGCCCGCGCAGAAGCTCGGGCCGTTGCCCCGCAGGTGGACCTCCGTGATGGCGGGATCGACGACGGCGAGCGTCAGCGCCTCGCACAGCTCGTCCCGCAGCCGGGCGTCGAGCGCGTTGCGGACCTCGGGCCGGTCGAGGACGACGTCGAGCCGGGTGCCGTGTCGCTCGACGTCGACCACGGGCGTGTCGGGTGCGGATCGCTCGACGACGGGGCGTCGCGCCCGCCAGGCGGCGAACTCGGGACCGGCCTGCAAGGTCGAATACACGGCGGACTCGGCGACCAAGCCGGCCTCCACGGACCCGGCGGGGCCGGCCCGCAGCAGCAGGGCGAGCGCGGTGGCGGCGAGCGGCGTCGAGCCGACGGTGGCCTCGATGGCGGCCAGGTCGTCGTCGCCGGGCGGGACCACGACGTCGACCACGTCCGCCATCGGGTCGTCGTCCGGGCGGTCGGCGTCGGACACTCGCACGATCACCGCGGGGAGGCCGGCCACCCGGGCCAGGCGATCGGGCGTCGGCGCTGCGCCGGCGTCCCCCTCGACGACGAGCAGCGCGCCGCGGGTCGTGGCGACGTCCTCGGCGGCGGTGGGTCGCGCCAGCAGGTCGAGGAGCTGATCGGGCGTGAGGTCGTGCCGGTCCATCGGTGCGCGCCATCATGCCCGGCGTGACCGACGCGGTGAGTGCCTGGGCGAGCCGCGGCGCCATGTACCTCACGGGGCCGCCCGGCGGGCCACCGCTCGGCCCCCCGGCCCCGCTGGTCCCCCGGCTGGCGGACGCTGCGGCCATCCTCGGCCGGTGGGTGGCGGTCGACCCGCTCGCCGTCCTCACGGCGCGGGCGGCCATCGCCGGCCTGACGCGCAGGGGCCAGGTGAGCTGCGGCGGCGGCACCCGCCTGCTCCCCACGGCAAACGGCTGGCTGGCGGTCTCCCTGGCCCGGCCCGACGACGTCGAGCTGATCCCGGCCTGGCTGGGCACGGGTCTCCCGCCTGCTGACCCGTGGCCGGTCGTCCGGGATGCGGTCGCCCGCGCCTCGACCGACGACCTGGTCGATCGGGGCGTGCTGCTGGGGCTGCCGATCGCCGCGCTGCCCGAGGACCCGCCGCCTGCCCCGCGCGCGCCGGAGCCGCTGGCCCCACTGCCCTGCCGGGCGACGCTGCTCGGCGACGCTCGCCCCGCCGGCTCCGCCGACCTGCTGGTCGTCGAGTTGGCGTCGCTGTGGGCCGGACCGCTGTGCGGGTCGCTGCTGGCGCGGGCGGGAGCCAGGGTGGTCAAGGTCGAGTCGGTCCGCCGGCCCGACGGGGCGCGGCGGGGGCCGGAGGCGTTCTTCGACCTGCTCAACGCGGGGAAGCGGTCGGTGGCGCTCGACCTCGCCGCCCCCCGCGGCCGGGACGACCTGGCCTCGCTGATCGCCGCCGCCGACGTCGTGATCGAGGGCTCGCGCCCCCGGGCACTCGCCCACCTGGGCATCGATCCTGCGACCGCGGGCGTCCGCGTGTGGGTGTCGATCACGGGCCACGGGCGCACGCCGCCCGACGCGGACCGGGTGGCGTTCGGCGACGACGCTGCGGTCGCGGGCGGGCTCGTCGTCTGGGAGGTAGACCGGCCCTACTTCTGCGCCGATGCCATTGCCGACCCCGCCACGGGCCTGGTGGCGGCCGCCGCCTGCCTCGACGCCCTGGCCGCCGGCGGCCGCTGGCTCCTGGACGTGGCCATGGCGGGCGTCGCGGCGCATCTCGCAGGACCGACGCTCCCGGTCCCGCCCGGCACCGCGGCCCCGCCGCCCGTCGCACCCCCGCGGCCAGGCCCGGCCCCGACCCTGGGCGAGCACACCGACAGGACCCTGCTCAGCGTGCGGCGACGACTGCGCCGCCGATGACCGTGGCGCTCACGTGGTCGGCCGACGGCTCCGCCAGGATCTCGTCCAGCGGCCCGTCGAGCAGACACAGGTCAGCGGGGGCGCCGACGTCGACCCGGCGGGGGGTGCCGCCCGGGGCGCCGGGCGGGGAGAGGAACAGCGCCAGCGCCCGCTCGGGCGGCACGGCCTCGTCCGGGCCCAGGATGGCGCCGTCCGCCGTCCGGCGGTCGATTGCGGCGGCGATCGCCCGCCACGGGTCCGGGTGCCCGAACGGGGCGTCGGTGCCGCCGCCGACCGGGATGCCCGCCTCCAGCAGGGTCCGGCACGGGTAGAGGTGCGGCACGTCGTCGGCCTCGACCTCGACCCGGTAGCGGTCGCCGCGCTCCCGCACGAAGTTCGGCTGGGTCACGACGACCAGCTCCAGCTCGGCCACGACCGCCCGCAGGTCGGGTGGGACGACCGACCCGTGCTCGATGCGGTCGCCCGCCCGGGTGCCGGCGTCGTCCCAGGCCGCCAGCGCCAGCGCCAGGCCGGCCCGGGTCACGCAGTGCACGGCGACGGCCCGATCCGCGTCGTGGGCCCGCCGCATCCACCCCGCCAGGTCGTCGGGCGCCGGCAACGCGTAGTCGGCCACCATGAGCTTCACCGGCCCGCGGCCGAGCGGCGGCGGCATCTCCGCCGCCGCCAGCCGCGGCCCGCCGGTCACGGTCACCCGCTGCGGAAGCTCGCCCGCCGCCGCGGCCGCCGCGATCGGCGCCAGGTCGTCCAACGCGCCGACCGGCGTGGCGTCGGTGACCCCGGTGACCCCGTAGCGGGCGAGTCGCCGCCCGACGGCCGCCAGGTCGGGCGGGGGCGGCGCCGGCAGCCTGTCCCGCAGCCAGCCGTCGAGGCCGATCAGCCGCCCGGTCGGGGTGCCGGCGTCCCCGAGCTCGACCCCCTCGACGGTTCCGTCCGCGCCCACCCGTTCCAGTCCGAGCGAGTTGAGCACCCAGGCCGCGCCCGACCGGTGCTGCACCCGGACGGGACGGTCCGCCACGATCGCGTCGAGCCGCCACCGGTCGAGCGGCCCCGCCACGGACTCGTGGTAGCCGATCGCCCGGACCCACTCGCCGGGCCCGACCGCTGCCGCGGCCCGGGCCAGGCCCGCCGCCAGCCCCGCCGCGTCGCCGACGGCCGGCGGGCCGACGAGGGGCGACCGCGCCGCCGCGGCCAGGGCCAGCAGGTGGATGTGGTGGTCGTGCAGCCCCGGGATCACCGCCCCGCCGCGCCCGCCGACCTCCTCGTCCCCGGCCCGCGCCGCCAGGCCCGGGCCGATCGCCGCGATCACCCCGCCGCTGGCCCGCACGTCCACGGGCAGCCCGTCGACGACCACGTCGCGCAGCACCAGGTCGGTCATCGCGACGAGTCTCACAGGGCGCTCACCCGGCGACGCACGGGCTGAGCTAGGACGTGGTCGGCTCCGGCTGCGGCGAAACCGGCTCGGCCGGGCCGAGGACGAGGACCTCCGCCACGTACGCCTCGCCGTAACGGCGCAGCGCGTCCTCGCTCCGTTCGACGAACAGCGCGAAGCCCCCACCGGACGCGTACGGCTTCCGCTTGTACGCGTAGGCCCAGCCCTCCGCCCGCAGCTCCAGGAGCAGCCGGCGGTACAGGCGCCAGCGATTGCCGAACCGGAACGTACTCTCGAGCGCAGTGCACACGGCCACGACCAGGCTGACCCCGAACGCGGTCCACCGCGCCCAGGACGCCGCCACGGTGGGGCTCGCCAGCGCCGGGAGGAGCAGGGCGCCGACCACCGTCGGCACCCGCCAGCCGTAGTACCACTGCCGATTCGAGTCGACGCGCCGCTGCGCAACCAGCACCTGAGGCCGCCAGCGGTCGTCCATGTACTGCCGCTCGCGCTCGGTCAGGTCGAGCGACGACATCAGCGCGTCGAGCTCCGCCTCGAGCTGCCTCTTGCCCGATCCGGTTCGTGCCATGGGACACCTCCGTCCTCGTGGAAAGTGTGGCGTCTGGCGCGCCCGACACATGTGCGACGTCCTGCGGGTGCATCGCCGCGGCGTCGGGACGGGGCCGGACAGGCCTCGAGTGCCACTCACGCACCGGATCGGGGACTGATCCTGCGGCCCGAGACCAGGTCGACCGAGATCGCCACGACGCGGCCGGCGTGGCCCGTGGCCCAGCGGGTGAGCGGGCCGCGGACGAGCGAGGCGAGGGCGGCCGGATCGGTCAGCTCGCGGGCGATGCCGGTCACCACCACGCTCCACCCGGACTCGGTCGCCGGGTCGATCTCGTCGACCTCGAAGGCGACCACCGCGTGGTCGGTGGCCGCGTCCAGCTTGGTGCCCGGGCTGGTGCGGATGAGCACCTGGCGGCCGTCGAAGCGGAAGTTCACCGGCAGCACCAGCGGCAGCGCCGCGCTGGTGACGGCGATGCGACCCAGGACCGCGGTCCCGAGCAGGCGCAGGCTCTCCTCCCGGTCGAGAACCTCGAGGCCGTTGCGGTCGAGCTCCATGCGATCTCCTCTCGCGAGCGATCGCCGGGCCGGAGCCCGGCGATCATCTCGCCCGTGGATCGTGCCCGTGTCAGCGGGGCGTGTGGCGCAGGTGGACCAGTCCGGCGATGACCAGCAGGACCAGCAGGGCGGCGCCGGCGAAGGCGACCCAGGCGGCGATGCCGGCGATCATCCCGATCGTGGCCCAGGCGTAGCTGGTCAGGAGCAGGCCCCGGAGGGTCTCGCCCCGGAACAGGCTGTCCCGCTGGGCCTTGAGCTCGTTGGCGGTGGCCTGCAGCTCGGCCACCTCGGCCTCGGTGGCCCCGTTCTCCCGGGCCTCGACCACGGCCTGGGCGGCGCCCCGGTCGTCGATCTCCGAGTACGTCTTGCCGTCGGCGATGCCCTCCATGTGTCCGGCGATGTAGCCGGCGTAGGCCTCGGCCTCGGTGCCGGTCGTGACCTGCTCGTCGGCGTACTTGACGAGGTCGTCGCGGCCCTCTTCGCGGAGGCTGTCCGCGTCGGGGAACACGACGTTCTGCGAGGCGAGCTCGTCGTGGACGTAGTCCTCGGCGAAGTCGGAGCCCCACATCAGCAGCCCGCCGGCGGCGGCGAAGACCACCGCGGCGACCGCGCCGGTGCCGATCAGCAACTTGTCGAGGGTCCGCCGGCGCAGCCGGACGACCTCGCGGTCCTGCGGGATCGTGGCGACGGGGGCGGGGCGCTCTTCGGTCACAACACTCATCTCGAGGCCTCCCGTGTTCTGTGCGGATCAGGCGATCCGCCTGCCTCGAACGTACGGACCCGCCCGGGGGCGCCCCAGGGCCGAAGGTCCCGCGGTCGAGGGCCCTTCGGGGTCTTTCGGCCCTGTCGCTCGGGGCCGTGGACGCGGCACGATGGTGGTGAGGCGGCGGACCGACGGAAGCGAGGCCACGGTGACCATCCGGGTGTTCCTGCTGGACGACCACGAGGTCGTGCGGCGAGGGGTGCGCGAGTTGCTGGAGAGCGGCGGCGACGACCTGGTCGTCGCCGGCGAGGCTGGCACGGCCGACGAGGCGTTGCGCCGGATCCCCGCGGTGAGGCCCGACGTGGCGGTGCTCGACGTGCGGCTGCCCGACGGCAACGGGGTCGAGGTGTGCCGGGAGATCCGCTCGCGCCACCCCGAGGTCCAGTGCCTCATGCTCACGTCGTTCGCCGATGACGAGGCGCTGTTCGACTCGATCATGGCGGGGGCGTCGGGCTACGTGCTCAAGCAGGTGCGCGGAAGCGACCTGATCGACGGCGTGCGCCGGGTGGCCGCCGGCCAGTCGCTGCTGGACCCGCGCGTCACCGCCCGCGTGCTGGAGCGGGTCCGCGGGGGACCGGACGAGGACGAGGGCGGCGTCCACCTGACCGACCAGGAGCGACGGCTGCTCGACCTGCTGGCCGAGGGGCTCACCAACCGGCAGATCGGCGAGCGCATGTTCCTGGCCGAGAAAACGGTCAAGAACTACGTGTCCAACCTGCTCACGAAGCTGGGGATGCACCGCCGCACGGAGGCCGCCGTCTACGGCGCCCGCATGGCCGACCGCCGGGGCACGCGTCCCGGCTGACCGGCCACGGGGAACGCGGTCAGCCGAGGGGGACCCGCCAGGTCAGCACGGTGCCCCGTGGCGAGCCGGCGGCCAGGTCGAGCGAGCCGCCCCGCCGCCCGGCGCGGGCCGCCATGTTGTCGAGCCCGCGGCCGCGCCGCGCCCCCGGGCCGGGCGGCCCGACGCCGTCGTCGGCCACCCGCAGCGCCAGCGCCCCGCCGCCCACCCCCAGCCGCACCTCGACCTGGTCGGCCCCCGCGTGGCGGGCGACGTTGCTGAGCGCCTCCCGCAGGGTGGCGAGGACGTCGCCGACCAGGTCGTCCGGCGTCGCCGTGTCGACCGGGCCCTCGAACAGGACCGTGGGCTCGGTGCCGAGCGCGGGCGAGACCTCTTCCACGAGGTCGAGGACCCGGCGCCGGATGCCGGTGACGGCCGGGCCCGGGCCGGGGGTCTCGAGGGCGAAGATCGTGGAGCGGATCTGCTTCACCGTGCTGTCGAGGTCGTCGACCGCGGCCTCGACCCGGGTGGCCGCCGCCGCCGGGTCGGAGCGGACGAGCGCCGCGGCCCCCTGGAGCGACAGGCCGGTGGCGAACAGCCGCTGGATGACCGTGTCGTGCAGGTCGCGGGCGATGCGGGCCCGCTCGTCGACGAGTGCCAGCTCCTGCACCCGCGCGTGCAGGCGGGCGTTGTCGATGGCGATCCCGGCCGCGGTCGCCAGGCCTACGACCAGCTCCTCGTCGACGTCGCCGAACTCGTCGGCCGACGTCTTGTCGGTCAGGTAGAGGTTCCCGAAGACCTCGTCGCGCACGAGGATCGGCACGCCGAGGAACGACCGCATCGTCGGGTGGTGGGGCGGGAACCCGAAGCTGTCGGGGTGGCGCCGCAGGTCGGGAAGCCGCAGGGGTCGGGCGTCGACGATCAGCAGGCCGAGGATGCCGTGGCCCTCGGGCAGCGACCCGATGGCGGTGCGGGTGTCCCGGTCCACGCCGACGGTGATGAACTCGGACAGGCGGGTGCGGCTCGGATCGAGCACGCCGAGAGCGCCGTAGCGGGCGTCGACCAGGTCGACCGCGGCCCGGGTGATCCGCTCGAGCACGGCGGGCAGGTCGAGGTCGCTGCCGACGGTCAGGACCGCGTCGAGCAACTGGCGCAACCGGTCGGGCCCGGCGAGCTCGCTCATCGCCGAGCGATGGTACGGCAGGGCCACCGCCGGCGACCCGAGCGGCAGCCCTGCGATCTCACGACACCACGATGGCGGTGACCATCCCGAACATCCCGGTGTCCCGCTCCACGTGGTTGAGGATGTGGCAGTGCCAGACCCAGGTCCCGGGGTCGTTCAGGTGGACCAGCACCGAGTACCGCTCCCCGGGCGCCACGTTCACCGTGTCGGCGACGTAGGGGTGGTCGAGCGGGAACCCGTCCTTGGCCACGACCACCTGGTCGAACTGGTGCAGGTGCATCGGGTGGATCTGGCTGCCCTCGTTCACGTAGTGGACCAGGATCCAGTCGCCCCGGGTGGCCGTGATCGGCGCCGTGGCCGGGAAGCTCTTGCCGTTGAGGGAGTAGCCGATGACGCCGCTGTCGTTGAGCACGAGCGGCAGCTCCTGGCTGACGGCCAGGTCGGCGGGGATGGGGTGCCCGCCCACGGTCCGGCCCGCGGGCAGCGGTAGGCGCCCGACGAGGATCGTGCCGAGCATCCCGTTGGGGACCTGGAGCTGGCCGTGGTGGTGGGCGTGGAACATGGCGACGGCGGACTCGCCGGCCGTGAACTCGTACGTGAAGGACTCGCCCGGCTGGATCGACTGCTGGGTCAGTGGGGCGACGCCGTCCATGCCGTTGTCCACGTTGAGGCCGTGGAGGTGGAGGTCCGTCGCCATCGGGAGGTCGTTGTGCAGCACGATCCGCACCCGGTCGCCCACGTCGAGGTTGATCCGGGGGCCGGGGACCGCGCCGTTGTAGGTCCAGGCGTCGACGACCTTCCCCGGCTCGACCTCCCACGGGGTGATCGCCGCGGTGAGCTCGAACTCCTTGATCCCGCCCTCTCCGATGGTCGGCTCCAGCACCTGGTTGCCCACCCCGTCCGTGGCCGCGGGGTAGGCCGCCATCGACTCGTCCATGGCCGTGGACATGGCCGCGTAGTCGCCGCCCGACATGTCGTGGCCGGCGTGGGCGCCACCCGCCGCGGCGTCGCCGGCGGCCGGCGCGGCCGCGCCCTCGCCGGTCACGGTCAGCGTGCCGGTCATGCCGGAGTCGGCGTGGCCCGGGATCGTGCACAGCAGGTCGTAGGTGCCGGGGGCCAGGCCGCTCAGGTCCAGCGTCTCGCTGTCGCCGGCGGACAGGTCGGTCGTGGCGATGTCGGCGCCGGAGACCGACAGGTTGTGGGGCGTCGACCCCGAGTTCGTGACCGCCAACGAGCCGCCGGCCGGGACGGTGACCGACGCCGGGGACAGGGCGAACTCGCTGAGGTCGACCGTGGCCGCGACAGCGCCCCCACCGCGGTCGCCCGCGCCGTCGTCGCCGCGGAAGACGACGGCGACAGTGGCCAGCACCAGCGCGAGGACGGCCACGACGACGGCGGCGGCGCCCGCGCCCCAGCCGCGTTCCTCGGCCGGCGGTGGGCTCGCCGGTGCGGCCGGTCGGTCCGGTGGAGCGGATGTCGGGTCGGTGGTCAGCACGGCGTGCTCCATTCCTCGTGCGCAGTGTCGACCCCGACGATGGGCCGCGCCCGCCCGGGCGCACAGGGCCGTCCGGCTCCGCGCGGAGGGGACCTTGGTCCTACGTCCGGGACACGGCCAGGTCGTGCACGATCTCGCCCGCGAACCGGTCCACCGCGGCGGGGTCGCGCCAGTCGCCGGCCATGCGGGCCGCGATGGCGTGCGCCATCGCGCCCTGCGCGTCGGGGGCCAGAGCGCCGCCGAACGTCGTGTGGCCGCGGGCGCCGATGCGCCGGGCCAGCGCCGCCACGCCGCGTGCCGGCGGGATGTCGGGCGACTGCTGGTCGTCGCCGAGAGGGCCGCTGCTGAACAGCCACACCGGCCGTTGCCGCAGCTCGGCGCGGTGGCGGCGCACGAACCGCCGTGCGTCGCGGTGCCAGCGCCCGGCGTACAGGGCGCCGCCCACCACGACCAGGTCGTAAGGGCCGAGCGGCCCGACCTCTGCGGCGGGCGCGAGGTCGACCGTCATGCCCCGGTCACGTAGGGCCGTGGCCAGCATGCCGGCGAGGCCGGCGGTGCCGCCCCGCTTGGATCCGTAGGTCACGAGTGCTCGCATGCCCCGAGCGTGCGCCCGCGCCCCGGACCGGCGGCAGGGCGCTCGGCCACGACATCGCCGGGTCCTTCGGCCCTGGCGCGGCGCCGCCGGCGCGGGCACGGTGGAGGCATGGCAGAGATCGTCGTCGGAGTCGACGGCTCCGAGCAGAGCGGCGCGGCCCTGCGCTGGGCCCTCGGCGAGGCCGAGGTGAAGCACCAGGAGGTCGTCGCGCTTCTGGCGTGGGACCTGTTCTCCCAGGTCCACGCGGACGGCAGCCGGCGGTTCGACCCGCACTACGGCGACGCCGACGCCGGCGCGGCCCTGGCCGCGTTCGTCGAGGCCGCCCTCGGGGCCGAGGCCGCGAGCCGGGTGACGCGTCGGGTCGTGTGCGACCTGCCGGTCCCCGCCCTGCTCGACGCGTCGGAGGGCGCCGCGCTGGTCGCGGTCGGGGCCCGCGGTCTCGGCGGCTTCCGGGGCCTGCTGCTCGGCTCGGTCAGCCAGCAGGTCCTGCACCACGCCCGGGTCCCGCTGGCGGTGATCCGGCCGGCCGAGGGCGGTGGGGACGGGTCCGGGGCCGGCCGGGTCATCGTGGGCGTGGACGGCTCGCCGAGCTCGGCCGCCGCCCTCACCTGGGCGATCACGGAGGGCGCCGCCCGTGGCGCCGTCGTGGAGGTGATCCACGCCTGGGAGCCGCCGGTGTTGTACGGGCCCGTCGCGGGGGTGGCGGGCTTCGAGGCCGCCGCGGTCGAGGACGCGGGCGAGCGGCTCCTGCGGGAGATGGTCGAGCGGGCCACCGAGGCCGCGGGCGCCGCGCCCCCGGCCGTGGAGCGCACGGTCGCGACCGGGGGCGCGGCCTCGTCCCTGCTCGACGCGGCCAAGGCCGCGGACCTGCTGGTCGTGGGCCGGCGCGGGCTCGGTGGCTTCGGCCGCCTCCTGCTCGGCTCGGTGTCCGACCACGTTGCCCGGCACGCGCCGTGCCCGGTCGTCGTCGTGCCCGGCGAGGAGGTCAAGGGATGAGACGGCTCCTGGACGGGCGCACGGGCCTCGAGATCATCGATCCCGACCAGTGCCGCCGCCTGCTGGCCGGCGACGAGATCGGCCGCCTGGCGGTCGTGAGCGGCGGCACGCCCGCCGTGTTCCCGGTGAACTACGTCCTGGACGGCGACGCGGTGGTCTTCCGCACCGCCCCGGGCACCAAGCTGGCGAAGGGCCCACGGTCCAAGGTGGCGTTCGAGGTCGACCACTTCGACCGTGCCCACCGCACCGGCTGGAGCGTGGTCGTCGTCGGTCGTCTGGACGAGGTCACGCGCTACGACGCTTCCGCCTACGAGCGGGTGCGGAGCCTGCCGGTCGAGCCATGGGCGGGAGGCGAGAAGGGCCACGTGATGCGCCTCCAACCGGACCGCATCACCGGCCGCCGCATCGTCCGGGACTGATGGCCGCGTTGGCAGGCCCGCGCCCTCCATGCTGGGCCGGTGGAGCTCGGACGCTTGTTCCGGGCCGTGCCGCCGGACGACCTCGACGAGAGCGGGGTGGCCGAGCTCACCGATCCGGTCGTCGTGGCCCGCGCCGCCGATGGCGAGATCGCTGCGGCGTGCGGCTAGCGGGTCTGGCCCAACGCCTCGCGCACCTGTCGGTCCTCGCCGACCCGCGCCACCGGCGCCAGGGTCACGCCCGGCGGGCGGCCACCGCCGCCATCGCCCGGGCGCTGGACGAGCGGCTGCTGCCGCAGTGGCGGGCTCGCCCGCGGGCGTCCCGCGCCCTGGGCTGGGCGCTCGGGCTCGTCGAGATGGGCGCCCAGCTGGGCCTGGAGCCGACTGACCCCTAGTCCGACGGCAGCGGAACGCCCGTCGACCGGGCGTTGTGAGCCGCGGCCGCCCTAGCCTGGGCCGGGCGGGCGATCGGAGGAAGAGATGACCGAGACCGCCGGCCTGAACGTGCTCTACACCGCCACCGCCCATGCGACCGGGGACGGCCGCAACGGCCATGCCACCACCGACGACGGGCGGCTCGACCTGGACCTGCGCATCCCCAAGGAGATGGGCGGGCCCGGTGGGGCCACGAATCCCGAGCAGCTCTTCGCCGTGGGCTACGCGGCCTGCTTCCACTCGGCGCTCAAGGTCGTCGGCAAGCGCCGGGATCTCGACGTGGACGGCTCCGAGGTGTCCGCCAGCGTCGGCATCGGCGCGCTCCCGGACGGCGGCTTCGGGCTGACCGTCGAGCTCGACGTCCACGTGCCCGCCCTCGACAAGGAGACCGCCGAGTCCCTCGCCGCCGACGCCCACCAGGTCTGCCCCTACTCGAACGCCACCCGCAGCAACATCGATGTGACCCTCACCGTCGTCTGACCTTAGTGTTGACCTGGGTTCAACAACGGGGGGAGCGATGCGCCGATGGAGGGGAGCGGCCGCCGTCGCCGCGGTCGTGCTGGCGCTCGGTGCCGGGTGCTCCGGCGACGACAGCAGGGACCGGGCCGAGGGAGACGGGGGCGCGGGCGGGGGCCCGACGACCACCGCCGGATCCGAGGTCGTGCCGTCGGCCGGCTGCGAGGACGCCGGAGCCCAGCCCCAGGCCGACCTGGTCGAGTCGTCGATCGAGTCCGGCGGCGTCTCTCGCCGCTACCTGCTGTCGTCGCCGGCCACCGAGGCCGGGGACGACCCGCTGCCCCTGGTGCTCGACTTCCACGGGCTGGCCGAGGGGGCCGACGTCCACGCCGGCATGACCCAGCTCGGGCCGCTCGGGGTCGAGGAGAGCTTCGTCACCGTGTTCCCCCACGGCACCGGCCAGCCGGTGCACTGGAACACGGGCACCGACCCCGCCAACCCGGACCTGGTCTACGTCGCCGCCCTGCTCGACACGGTCGAGGCCGCGCGCTGCATCGACACCTCCCGCGTCTACGCCACCGGCCTGTCCAACGGGGCCATGATGACCTCCGCCGTCGCCTGCGCGATGGCCGACCGGGTGGCGGCGGTGGCGCCCATCGCCGGCCTGACCCGGCCAGAGCCATGCGAGCCGTCCCGCCCCGTGCCGGTCCTCACCGTCCACGGCACCGCCGACCCCATCCTGCTGTTCAACGGCGGCATCGGGACCGGCGTGCTTACCGCCGCGCTGAGCGGGGGCGGGGCCGAGGCCGCGCCCACGACGACGCTCCCGCCCGACCTGGACGGCGCCGGCTACCCGGAGACCGTGCGCCAGTGGGCCGAGATCGACGGCTGCGACGTCGGCTCGGCCACCGACGAGCGGGTCAGCGACGAGGTGATCGTCCGGACCTACGAGTGCCCGGAGGGCGCGCCGGTCGAGTTCTACATCGTCGAGGGCGGGGGCCACAGCTGGCCCGGGAGCGAGTTCAGCCGGTCGATCGGCCAGATCGTCGGCCCGACCACGACGGACATCGACGCCAGCGCCGAGGCGTGGCGGTTCTTCCGGCAGTTCGCGCTCGGCTCGTGACGGCCTCGCTGGTCTGTTGGACCGGCGTGACGATCGTGTAGCTCGGTCGGTCAGCCGGCGTGGCGCTGGACGAACTCGACCTGGTAGCCGTCGGGGTCGCCGACGAACGCGATCGTGACGGGCCAGCGGTCGAGCCGCATCGGCGCCACCAGCGAGGGGTGGCCGGCGTCCACGGCGCGCTGGTGCAGGCCGGCGCAGTCGTCGGTGTCGACGTACAGCTTCCACATCGACCCCATGCGCACCGGCCCGTCCTGGTCGAATTGCTGGGCCAGCTGCAGCTTCCCCCCCGCCTCGGGGTTCTCGACGATCGCCTCGTGGGCGTGGGGGATCTCGGTGCGGCTCGTGCACGTCAGCCCCAGCAGCTCGTAGAACGCCAGCGTGGTCTCGATGTCGGTCACGTTGAGGCAGTACTGGCCGAGCCACGGCGAGCCGGGCGCCGCGTCGGGCCACGGGTGCCGCTCCACCAGCTCGACCAGGTAGCCGTCCGGGTCCCGCACGAACGCGATCGTGACCGGCCAGCGGTCGAGGCGCTCGGGCGCCGCCTCCACGGTGGCCCCGGCCTCCCGGGCCCGGGCGAAGGTGGCGGCCACGTCGTGGGTGTTGACGTACAGCTTCCAGAACGCGGTCCCGAGGTCGAGCGGCCCGTCCTGGTCCTTCTGCTGGGCGAGCTGGAGCCTGGACCCCCCGGCCGGGTTCGCCACGATCGCCTCGAACGCCTGGGGGATCTCGGTCCGGCTGGTGTTGTCGAGGCCGAGCGCGGTGTAGAACGCGACCGACGACTCGAGGTCGGTGACGTTGAGGCAGTACTGGCCGAGCGAGCTGATCATCGGGCCCCCAGGCGAATTTCCTAGTCGTTGTAGACAATTCCACACCGGCACCGCCGCAGCAAGAGATCGCCGTCGCGTCACACCGGCCGTGACCAGGTACGGTGCCCGCATGGCGAGTCCCGATCCGGCGCCGCCGGCGAAGCGGTCGAGGGCCGGCCGCCCGGCCCGGATCAGCCGCCAGATGATCGCGGAGGCCGCCCTCGCCCGCGGCCTCGAGGGCCTCACCCTGCGTGACGTGGCCGACGACCTCGGGGTGTCGATCGCCGCCCTCTACCACCACGTGACGAGCAAGGACGACCTCATGCGGCTGGCGGCCGAGTACTCGGCGGCCCGGGTCCCGCTGCCGGTCGACACCGGCCAGCACTGGGCGATGTGGCTCCACGAGTGGGCCGAGTACAACTTGGACGCCTTCCTCGCCCAGCCCGGCCTGCTGGCCCAGTACCTCGAGGGCGCCATCCGGGCCGAGGCGATCGCCACCAACCTCGAGGCGATCCTCGACGTGCTGGTGCGCCAGGGCTTCTCGGTGACCGAGGCCAACGAGGCCTACGAGGTGGTCACGGCGTGCGCGCTCGGCACGATCGTCAGCGTCCTCCGCGAGCGGGAGGTCGCTGCCGAGGGCCGCAGCTCCGCCGAGGCGTTCCGCGAGGTGGCGGATGCCCGGGGCCCGGACGCGCTACCGCACCTGCGCCGGCTGCTCGACGACGTGGCCGCCACCGGCCGGCCGTCGTTCCAGGCCCGCATCGCCACGGTGCTGTACGGGATCGCGGTGCGGCGGGGCGACGACCCGGGTGTGATCGACGGCCTGCTGGCCGAGGCCGCGGCTAGTAGGTGACCGGCACCTTGGCCGGACCCCGGACCGTCGTCGTCCGGACGAACTCGACCGCGTCCTCGTCGACCTCCCACTCGACCAGCCGGTCGAGCGTTTCGTCCAGCACGACCCGCCCCTCGAGCCGGGCCAGCGCCGCCCCCAGGCAGAAGTGGGCGCTGTACCCGAAGGCCAGGTTGCGGTCGGTCTTGCGCTCGACATCGAAGCGGTCGGCGTCGGGGAAGTGGCGCTCATCCCGGTTGGCGGCCGCGTTGAGCAGCGCCATCTTCGACCCCCGCGGCACGATCTGGCCGTGGAGCTCGACGTCGCGGGCGATCCAGCGGGCCTGGATCGGGGACGGCGACTCGTAGCGCAGCAGCTCCTCGACCGCCCCGGTGAGCAGCGTGCGGTCCGCGGCCAGCCGGCGGCGCTGGTCGGGGTGGCGAGCCAGCAGGATCGGCGTCCAGCCGAGCAGCCGGGCCGTGGTCTCGGCGCCGGCGGTGAACAGCAGCAGGACGAACGACGACACCTCGCGCCGCGAGAGGCGCCGCCGGCCGCCATCGGGCCGCGGCACCTCCGCGGCCACCAGCGCCGAGATCATGTCGTCGGCCGGCCGCCGGCTGCGGGCGTCGATGGTCTCCTCGAGGTAGCCGACCAGCTGCTTCATCCCCGCCACCCGGACCGGCCCGAGCTGGCGCACGCCCAGCACCTGGCCGGGCGGGTCGAGGTCGGGGTCGTAGTGCATGAAATGGTCGGTCCAGTGACCGAGGTCCTCCTGGTCCTCGGCGGGGATGCCGAGCAGCTGGCCGATGACCATGGCCGGGATGAGCCCGGCGAAGTCGCCGAGGTAGTCGAACCCGCCGGACCCTGCCACCGCATCGAGACGGGCCCGGCACAGCGCCCGCACGCTCTCCTCCAGGCCGCCGACCCGCCGGGGCGTGAAGCTCCGGCTCACGAGCCCGCGCAGCGTGTCGTGGTAGGGCGGGTCGGTGAAGATCATCATCTGGCCCTCGGGGTCGCCCTCGTCGTCGGGCGCCAGCGGGTCGATCAGCTCCAGCACGGTGCTGTGGCCCGAGGAGTACGTCTGCCAGTCGGTGAGCCCCGCGAGCACGTCGTCGTAGCGGCTCAGTGCGTAGAAGCCGTGGTGCTCGTTCCAGTAGAGCGGCGCCTCGTCGCGCAGCCGCCGCCAGGTCGGGTGGGGGTCGACGTCGATGACCGGGTCGTACGGGTCGTAGGTGACCGGGGCAGTCGCCGTCATGGGGCCAGCTCGTGCGGCTCGGTCGGGTTCTCGCCCGCCTCGAACCGCTCGGCCCGGTCCCGCAACGTGCCCGCGTGGCGGTCGCCGTCGAGGACCATCACGAAGCGGCCGTCCCGGATGCCGTCGACCACGAGGTGGGCCAGCTCGTCGAGCGGCTGGACGGGGACGCCCTTGGCCCGCAGCTCGGCCACGGTCATGGCGGGCGACGACCGGGGCCGCTCCCGGGCCAGCTCGGCCGGGCGGTTGCGGTCCGAGGTCCACAGGCCGGTGTCGAGCAGCCCCCGCCCCGACGGGTAGAACACCGCGGCCCACAGCTTGGTGCTCTCGGCCGCGAGCTGGGCGGCCAGGCACTCGGTCAGGCAGGTGACCGCGCACTTCGTGGAGGCGTACACCGCGGCCTGGGGCAGCGGGGCGATCGGCCCGTCGGGGGACGAGGTGTTGATCACCACCCCCTCCTCGCCGCCGGCCAGCATCCGCGGCACGAACGCCAGGACGCCGTGGGCCACGCCGAACACGTTGACCCCGAACGTCCAGGCCCAGTCGTTCGGCGTCGACTCCCAGACCAGGCCGCCGGGCGGGCCGACGCCGGCGTTGTTGCACAGCACGTGGACGGCACCGTGGGCGGCGTAGGCGGCGTCGGCCAGCGCCTCGACGGATGCCGCCGAGGTCACGTCGGTGCGGACGCCGAGCACGTCGGCGCCGGCGTCCCGCAGCTCGCCGACGGTCTTGTCGAGGGCCGCCTGCTCCACGTCCGCGAGTACGAGCCGCATCCCCTCGGCGGCGAACCGGTCGGCCAGGGCCCGCCCGATGCCGCCGGCGCCGCCGGTGACGACGGCGACCTTCCCCGTGAGGTCGTTCATGTCAGTGGTGCACCTCGTCGGTCGTGGGGCCGATGCGTTCCACGATGCCCGCCAGCGCGTCCACGTCGACCCGGTAGACGTCGGCGGCGTTGGTGCCGAGTATGCGGGCGGTCTCGTCCTCGGGCACGTCCCGGAACCGTTCGGTGATCCACTTGCGGGTGTGGGGGTAGGTGCCCTCGGGGTGGGGCAGGTCGTTCCCCCAGAGCAGGTTGCCGACGCCGATCTGGTGGCGGCGCTGGATCTCGTCCAGGCCGGGTGTGGAGGCGGCGAACCAGCAGTTGCGGTCGACGTACGCGCTCGGCGCCATGCTGATGTCGAGGCGGAAGGCGTCGCCGAACTTGCGGGTGTTGTGGGCGCCCTCCCACTTCTCGTCCATGCGGGTGACGATGTCGGGGACCCACCAGGCCCCGTTCTCGGCGATCGAGTACTTCAGCTCGGGGTGGCGCTCGAACACGCCCGACAGCACGAGCACCCAGAACGGCCGGGCCGCCCACCACCAGGCCTCGGCGGCGTAGATCGGCAGGAAGCCGGGGCCGAGCGGGTAGTCGGCGGGCCCTGCGCCCGAGTGCGTGTGCAGGACCATGCCGGCCTCGGCGCAGGCCGCCCACACCGGCTCGTACACCGGGTCGATGTAGGCGGGGGCGTCGAACCAGCGGGTGGGGATCATGACCCCCCGCAACCTGCGCTCGGCGGCGGCGCGGATCTCGGCCACGGCGTCGTCCACGCCGGCCGTGATGGGGACGACCGCCACGCCGAGGCGGCGGTCGGGGTTGGTGGCGCAGAAGTCGGCGAGCCAACGGTTGTGGGCCCGGGCCCCGGCCTTGACGGCACTCGGGTCGACGCCGGCGCCGGAGCCGAGCCCCGAGCCGAAGGGCGAGCTGGCCAGGCGCCCGGTGCCGAGCACGTCGGCGTCGGGGAACAGCACCTCGGCGGCCACGCCCTCCTGGTCGAGGATCGCGTCGCGCACGGCGGGGTCGTAGCCGGCCCGCATCTCGTGGTCGCCGGTCTCCTCGTCCCACTCCTCGACGAACGCGGTGTTGACCATGCGGCCGGCCTGGAGTTCCTCCTGGTGGGCGTCGAAGGCCTCCCGGAACTCGGGGTCCAGGTAGGCGCGGTAGACCTCGGGCGGCGGTCCGGCGTGCCCGTCCGCCGATATGACCAGGTAGCGCGCCATCGCCCAGACCCCCCGAGTGAATTTCTGAAAGTGATCCGATAATAGGGCGGGCGTGGGCGTCCAGGTCAAGGGCGGGTGCTCAGACCGCCTTCGGCACCTTGCCGGTGCGGGTGAAGATGAATCGCATGATCTTGTGGCCGGTGTCGGCGGTCGGCTCGAACATCAGCGGGCAGCCGCCGTCGATGACGGTCATGCCGTGGTCGCGGCCGTAGACGGTGGCCGCGTCGCACACGCTGCCGCCACCGAACGACCGGTGCATCCACACGTTGCGGATGCCGAGCTCCTCGCACTCGCGGACGGTGTCCTCGCCCCGGTCCGGCCGGGTGGCGATGACCACCGCGTCGACGCCGCCGGGGATGTCGCGCAGCGCGTGGTAGCAGGCGTCTCCCTCGACCTCCTCCGCGTTCGGGTTGACGGCGAACACCTCGTAGCCGCGGTCGCGGAGCCGGCCGTAGACGACGTTGCTCCCGTGGTTCTGCGGGTGCCGCGAGACGCCCGTGACGGCGATCCGCCGCTGGGCGAGGAACTCGCGGGCCGCGTCCTTGATCGTCTGCATCATCTGCCTCCTCTGTCTCACGCCGGTTGCGATGCCGTGGCGGGGTCGGTGCCGCCGCTGTCGAGGCGGAACGGCGGGTACTCGTCGCGCATCAGGGCCGCGTAGGCGAGCACCCGGAAGCACCAGCGGTTCATCCCCATCACGAAGTCGAAGACCGGCTGGGGGTAGTCGTGGCGGAACGCGTTGATGACCATGGCGATCACGGCCAGGAGCGCGATGAGTCCCGGGCCCGCGGCCTCCCAGCCGCCGACGAACACGGCGACGATGAGGTAGTGGGGTACGGCGAGCAGCCACCACTTCACCAGCACCAGCCCGCGCGAGAGGTGCTCGGGGTAGTCGACGGCGAACTCGGCCGGGTAGTCCGGGTCGGGGCCGAGGCGGAACGGCGGATACCGGTCGGTGCCAAAGGCGGACAGGCCGTAGAAGGCAACCCGCCACGTCCAGCGCATGACGCCCACGTTGAACTCGAAGATCGACCGCGGGTAGGCCCCGGTCATCAGGATCGCAACGCCGGCGACGAGCGTGAGCACCGTCACGGCCAGCCAGAGGAAGGCCAGCACGACAGCGTGAGGGATCACGAGGACCCACTTCACGAGCCAGAGCCACGGGCTGAGTGGCCGGTCCAGCCGGCCGTCCAGCCGGGCGGGATAGGTACCCGGCGCATCCATCGCGTTCGCCTCCTGTGTCGGCGACCTCTGAACCCAGCCAAGCACCCGGGCGCTGCGTCCTCCAGGGTCGAAGGGCCCCGGCTGCGCCGCCGAGTGCGTCCTGGCGGATCGCGCTCGTGGTGCTCAGGCCGTGCGGCGCGAGGCCACGACGACCGGCTCGGGCGACTCCTTGCGGGCCTCGGCCAGGGGCTTGCCGCAGTCCGGCACCGGGCGGGCCTCGCTCGCCACCACCGCCTCCCACGCCGCCCGCTCGCCGGCCGGGGACTCGGCGGTCAGGGCCACGACACCGTCGGCCACCTCCCGGCCCTCCCGCCGCCAGTCCAACCACCCCCAGCCGACCTCGGCGAACGCCTGGCGCTCCAGCGCCTGGAGGCCGGGGGAGCCGATGCCGGTCGAGCCCCGGTAGTGGGGGAGCACGTCGGCGACCGGGCCGGAGCGGTGCAGGACCCGGGCCGTGAGCTCACGGTCGAGGTAGGCCCACATCGTGCCCTGGGGCAGGACGATGGCCGTGGGGGCGAAGCGGTGGCCGCCCGTGTGGCTGGTCCGCCCGACGGCGTAGCCGGCCTCGCGGACCGCGGGGTCGGCCAGCAGCTCCATGGCGAGCAGCGTCCCGTCCCGCCCGCAGCACGGGTCCCGGCGCCCGTGCCCGCACACCAGGATGTCGCCGATTCCATCCTCGTCACCGCCGTCGCCGGCCAGCAGGGCGAGGGCGGCGTCGACCACGCCAGCGGCCGGTGCCATCCGGGCGATGCGCGCGTAGCCGGCGAAACCGGTCCCGTCCGGCCGCCGGTACAGCACGACCCTTGCCATCCCCCCGCGGGGCGCCACCGCCTGGACCCGCACGCGTGCGGCCTCGGCGGCCGCGTTGACCGCTGCCAGCTCGGGGATGTCGCCGACGTCGGCGGGCCAGGGCAGCGGCCAGTCGACCAGCAGGAACGCGCCGTAGTGGCCGGCGGTGCCCAGCGGGGCGAGGCCGGCCGCGCGGGCCACCTCGGCGCAGCGCAGCGTGGTCATGCCGGCGGTCAGCCCAGGTCGAGGTGGAGCATCCGGGCCGCGTTGGTCCGCATGACCTTGTCCACGACGTCCTGGGGCACGCCCGCCATCAGCTCCTCGGCCACCGCCAGCGTGTCGGGCCAGGTCGAGTCGGTGTGGGGGTAGTCGGTCTCGAACGTGATGTTGTCGGGCCCCACCGCGTCGATCGATTCGATGCCGTGGCGGTCGCGGAAGAAGCAGCCGTAGATCTGCCGGTAGTAGTAGGTCGACGGGGGCTCGGGCACGAGGTCCTTGGTGTGGGCCCAGGCCCGGTGCTCCTCCCACACCGTGTCGGCCCGTTCGAGGATGTAGGGGATCCAGCCGATCTGGCCCTCGCTGTAGGCCAGCACCAGGTCGGGGAACTGCACGAGCTTGCCGGAGAACAGCCAGTCCGCCATCGATGCCATGGCGTTGTTGAAGCTGAGCGTCGCGGCTACGCCCGTCGGGGCGTCGGGCGAGGTGGCCGGCATGCGGGACGACGAACCGATGTGCATGTTGATCGTGGTGCCGGTCTCGGCGCAGGCGGCGAGGAACGGGTCCCACGCGCCCGAGTGGATCGAGGGCAGGCCGAGATGCGGCGGGATCTCGGAGAAGCAGACGGCATGGACGCCCCGCTCGGCGTTGCGCCGCACCTCGGCGGCCGCCAGCGCGGCGTCCCACAGCGGGACGATGATCAGCGGGATCAGCCGGCCGCCGGACTCGCCGCACCACTCCTCGACCATCCAGTCGTTGTAGGCCTGCACGCAGGCCAGGCCGAGGTCGCGGTCGGTGGTGGCCTCGGTGAACGTCTGCCCGCAGAACCGGGGGAACGTGGGGAAGCACAGCGACGCCTCGACGTGGTTGATCTCCATGTCGTCGATGCGGGCCTTGGGCTCGTAGCAGCCCGGGCGCATCTCCTCGTAGGTCATCGGCGTCATCGTCATCTCGTCGCGGGGGTAGCCCACCGCGGCGACGTGGCGCTTGTGGACGTAGACCAGGTCCTCGAACACCCAGCAGTCGGCCTTCTCGGGGGCCGCCGCGTCGTTAACAAACACGTAGTGCCCCCCGCCGATGTGGCGCATCCCGGCCACGCCCCGCCGCTCCACCCTCGGGCCCCGGTCCCGGTGCCGGGCGGGGAGCCAGGCGTCCCACACGTGCGGCGGTTCGACCACGTGGTCGTCCACGCTGATGATCTTGGGGATCATGGAGGGCGAGCCTACATGAACCGCTGTTCACCGTGCCGTAGGCAGGATTCACTACAGTGCCACCGTGATGGCACAGCACGTGTGGACCGGCCGGGCCGACTCCTCCGTCCTCGACCTGCTCGACCGCCGGCTCGCCACGGAGCCCGACGGCGAGTACCTCGACGTGTGCGGTGTCTCGGTGACGGCGGCCGAGGTGGCGGACACGGCCGGCCGGCTGGCCGCGTCGCTCGCCGGTCTCGGCGTTCGGCCGGGCGATCGGGTGGCGACGCTGGTGGACAACTCGATCGAGGGCGCGCTGGCCTGGTGGGGGATCGTCCACGCCGGCGCGGTGGCGGTCCCGGTCAACACCGCCTACAAGGGCGAGTACCTGCGCCACCAGCTGGCCGACTCCGGGTCCCGGGTCCTGGTGGTGGCGGACGACCTGGCCGACCGGGCCGCGGCCGTCGTTCCCGACCTGCCCGACCTCGGCCACGTGGTGGTGGTCGGCACGGGCGGCGAGCGCGGGGTCCGCGGCGCCGCAACCCACTCGTGGGCGGACCTGCTGGCCGCCGAGCCGGCGGCGCCTGCGGACGTCCGTCCCGGCGACCTGGCAACGTTCGTCTACACCGGCGGGACGACCGGGCCGTCGAAGGGCTGCATGCTCAGCCACAACTACCACGAGGCCCTGGCCCGCCAGATCGGCCTGTGCTGGGGGCGGACCGCCGACGACGTCGTGTGGACGCCGCTGCCGCTGTTCCACTTCAACGCCATCGTGACGGCGGTCCTGGGCCCACTGGTCTACGGGGGGCGCGCGGCGATCTACCGGCGGTTCTCGGTCTCGAACTTCTGGCCGGAGATGAACCGCACCGGCGCCACGATCACGTCGACGCTGGGCACGATGGCGTACCTGCTGGCCCACGACGTCGACCGGCCGGAGATGCCCCGCTCCGGCGCCCCCGGGGCCAACACGTCCCTGCGGCTGATCGGCGCCGCCCCGCTGCCGGTCGAGGTCGACGACGTCCTGCGCTCCCGGTTCGGGGTCGAGACGTTCAGCGGCGCCTACGGCGTGACGGAGGCCAGCCTGATCTCCTGGCAGCCGCCCGGGACCCGCAACAAGCCCAACGCGGCCGGCGTCGTGAACGACGAGTTCTTCGACGTGCGGATCTTCGACGACGACGACACCGAGGTCGGCCCGGGGGTCGAGGGCGAGATCGTGGTGCGGCCCAAGCGCCCCCACGTGATGTTCGAGGGCTACTGGGGCCGGCCCGAGGCGACGGTCGAGGCCAGCCGCAACTGGTGGTACCACACGGGCGACATCGGCCGGGTGGACGAGGACGGGTTCCTGTTCTTCGTCGACCGCAAGGCCGACTACCTGCGCCGGCGGGGCGAGAACATCTCGAGCTTCGAGGTCGAGCGCATCCTCATGTCGCACGGGTCGCTCGCGGACGTCGCGGTGCACGCGGTCCCGAGCGAGCTGACCGAGGACGACCTCAAGGTCACGGCCACGCTCAAGGACGGCGTGTCGCTGACGGAGGAGGAGCTGTTCCGCTGGTGCATCGACCAGCTCCCGTACTTCGCCCTCCCCCGCTACGTCGAGTTCCGCGAGGCGCTGCCCCGCAGCCCGGTCGGCCGGGTCCTCAAGCGAGACCTCCGGGCAGAGGGCCCGGGCCAGGCCTGGGACGCCGAAGCGGCCGGCATCGCCTACGAGCGTCGGTGACCCCCCGCGATGTGGCGGCGCATACGCCGAGCACCCGGCGCATGCGCCGCCAAATCCGCTAGGCCGTCGCGTTGGCGGCGAGCTTGCCGATCTCGACGCCCTTGCCCGTCCGCCGGATGCGGCCGGTGTCGTAGGGGCGGATGGCGACGTCGTGGTCGCCGGCCTCGGCCCTCAGCGCGGCGACCGTGGACGCCGTCCGGGCGCGGTGGACGAAGGGGTCGAAGTGGTACCAGCGCATCGCGTTCTCGTGCGTGATCTTGGCCAGCTCGCCGTCCGGCACGTCCGCGGCCACCGCGGCCAGCTCCTCCGGGGCCGCCGGCCAGGACGAGTCCGAGTGGGGGTAGTCGCACTCCCATGAGATGTTGTCCAGCCCGATCATGTGCCGCAGCATGATCCCGACCGGGTCGGCGATGAAGCACGTCAGGAAGTGGTCCCGGAACACCTCGCTGGGCAGGCGATCGCCGAAGTCCTGGCCCGTCCACCGGTGGTGCATGTCGTAGGTCCGGTCGAGACGGTCGAGGAAGTAGGGGATCCAGCCGGTCCCGCCCTCCGACAGCGCGATGCGGATGTCGGGGAACTGCTTGATCACCCGCGACCACAGCAGGTCGGCCGCCGCCTGGCAGATGTTCATCGGTTGGAGCGTGATCATCACGTCCACCGGGGCGTCCGGCGCCGTCACCGCCAGGCGGCCCGACGACCCGAGGTGGATCGACAGCACGACGCCCTCGTCCGAGCACGCCCGCCACAGCGGGTCCCAATAGTCGTCGTGGAAGCTGGGGTAGCCGAGCGTGGCCGGGTTCTCGGTGAACGTCACCGACCGCACGCCTTTGGCCGCCAGCCGGCGGACCTCCTCGCTCGCCAGCTCCGCGTCCCACAGCACGGGCAGGCCCATGGGGATGAAGCGGCCGGGATGGGCGCCGCACCACTCGTCGACGTGCCAGTCGTTGTAGGCCCGCAGGACGGCCAGCGCGAGGTCCTTGTCCTCGGTGGCGGCGAACAGCCGGCCCGAGAAGCCGGGGAACGACGGGAAGCACATCGACCCCAGCACGCCCCCGGCGTTCATGTCCTTGATCCGCTCGTCGACGTCGTAGCAGCCGGGCCGCATCTCGTCGTAGGCGGTCGGCTCGATCCCGTACTCCTCCTTGGGGCGTCCGGCCACGGCGTTGAGCCCGATGTTGGGGATCTTCGACCCCTCGAACTCCCACACCTCGGACCCGTCGGGCATGCGCACGACACGCGGCGCCCGGTCCTTCCAGCGCTCGGGGATGTGGCCGTCGAACATGCCGGGCGGCTCGACCAGGTGGTCGTCGACGCTGACGAGGATCATGTCGTCTGCCTGCATGGCCTTCCCCTCCGAACTGGCGTCCCGCAACTCTGAACTATAGTTCACTTGATCAGATAGAGCGTTCGCGCCGACGACACGCAGGGGGACGACATGGGGGACGAACCGGTCTACGCCGAGAGGATGTTCCCGGCGCCCGTCGACCTCGGCATCGCGGCGGCGGACCGGGCGGTCTCCTCCGTCGCCCACGGCACCGAGGCGTGGCTGACCGGCCGGGGCGGCGAGGGCACCGCCTGGTACCAGGGCGGCGGCTCGGCGTCGGACAGGGCCGTGCAGGGCATCACGATCTACCCGCCGACCCGCGGCGTCCAGACCCAGGGCGACGCGTTCGAGCCGGTGAAGATCGGGATCCTCATCGACATGGACCTCAACCAGCTGCTGGCCGACTGGATCGACCCGACGATGCTGGCCATCGAGGACGCCATGAACGAGGGCGTGTTCTCCCGCGGCCCGGTCCAGCTGGTCATCGCCGACGCCCGGGGCCTGCCCCGTGAGAACTACCGCAAGGTGATCGACGGCTATCGCTGGCTGGTCGAGCAGGGCTGCGTCGTCGTGCTGGGCCCGATGATCTCGGACAACTCGCTGGTCCTCCAGGACACCGCGAACGAGCTCGGCGTGGCCTGCATCGGCTGGACCGGCGCCCACCGCTTCGCGTCCGAGTACTGCTTCACCGTCGCCAACGGCGACATCCCCACCGAGGGCGTGATGTGCGCCCAGTGGCTGGCCGCCCAGGGCCTCACCAAGGTCGGGTCGTTCTGGGAGCAGGGCTCGTCCGGCCGCGACTACGCCGACTACTTCCGGGACACCGCTGGCCAGCTGGGCCTCACGGTCGTGCGAGAGGTCAAGCTCGAGCCCAACCCCCGGGGCCTGCGGGACGACCTGGCGATGATGCGGGACCTCGGCGTCGAGGGCATCTACTACGGCGGCTACGGCTACGCCACGTTCCACTTCGCCGAGGCATTCGCGGCGCTCGGCTGGGATCCGCCCCGGGTCATGGGCACCGCGTTCATGTTCTATTCCAACTCCAACCGCTGGGCCGAGGGCCTGGAGGGCTGGCACGGCGTCGACCAGCTGGGCCAGGACGGTGCCAACCCCAACTACGAGGCGATGACGGCCCGCTTCGAGAAGCGGTTCGGCCGCTCGACGCGCAACGTGGTGGTGGCGCTGGCCTATGACACCGCCCGGGTCGCCATCCACGGCATCGGCAACGCCGCCATCCCCACGCCCCGCCATGTCAAGGAGGGCATGGAGCGGATCCGCTGGATGCCGGCCACCAACGGCGGCCCCGGCACGTACATCCAGTTCGGCCCCCACGACCGCAAGGGCTACAAGGGCGACTTCCTCACGATCCGCGAGCTGCGGGGCGGCGAGCTGCGCTTCGACGGCTACCACCGGCCCGAGTGGCCGTCGAACGCCTCGTCCTGACGGGCGGACCCGCGGACCGGCCGTGCCCAACGACAAGGTCTACATCCACGAGTACATCGACATCGTCGGGCACAACCGCGCCCGCTACATGCACCACATGACCGCCAACTGGGTGCCGGTGGCGCGGGCCGAGCGGAACCAGCTCTGCTTCGGGGTGTGGGCGACGGTCGGGTCGACCGGGCGGTGGCCCGAGGTCGTCAACATGTGGGAGCTCGACGGCTGGGACGGCCTGGTCGCCAACTTCGCCCACGAGGTCGTCGGCGCGGGCGCCCAGGACCCGTCGCTGGCCGAGTGGTGGGCAGTCGCAGCCTCGCTCCGGCGGGGCGGCGTCGACCGCATCGTGGTGCCCGAGCCGTGGACCCGCCCGATCGACGTCCTCGTGGCCGACGGCGTTCGGGGCGAGCCCTACGCCCACGAGCTGGTCACGGTCCCGCCCGGGACCTCGCCCCGGCTGCTGGCCGCCGTCCACGACGAGGGCGCGGCCGCCTGGGCCGACGCCGGCGCCGAGTGCGTCGGTGCCTTCCGGGTCGCCATGGGCGCCGACACCGAGGCGATCCTCCTGTGGGCGCTGCCCGGCTGGGCCGCCTGGGGGCGGGCCGAGCATGCCTGGCTGGCGGCGGCCGGCGGCCGCGGGCCGTTCGCCGGCTGGCGTGCGAGGCTGCTGGAGCTCGGCGCCACCTGGCAGCGGACGCTCCTGACCGACGCGCCGCTGGCGCCGCTCCGCCTCGGCCGCCAACCGGAGGCGTCCGACCGCCTCCCCCTCGACTCCCTGTAGGAGACCACGGTGCAGCAACTGAACGAGATCGGCTTCTACGGCCTGGCCGGCCACTCGGCCACACCCCGCGACATCGTCGGCGAGGCCACCGACGGCGAGCGGCTGGGCCTGGGCTCGGTGTTCGTCTCGGAGCGGTTCGCGACCAAGGAGGCCGCGGTCCTGTCGGGGGCGGCGGGCGCGGTCACCGAATCGCTCGGCGTGGCCACCGCGGCCACCAACCACAACACCCGCCATCCGCTTCTGACCGCGGCGTTCGCCAGCACGATGCACCGGCTCACCGGGGGCCGCTTCGCGCTGGGGCTGGGAAGGGGGTTCGACCCGCTGTTCGACGTGATGGGCCTGCCCCGCATCACGATGGCCCAGATCGAGGACGTGATCGGGATCTACCGCCGGCTGTGGACGGGCGAGGCCGTCGTCGGCCACGACGGGCCCGCCGGCCGGTTCCCGTTCCTCCAGCAGGACCCGACCTTCGATGAGGACATCCCGATCCTGCTGGTGGCGCTCGGGGGGAGGACGCTCGAGTTCGCCGGCCGGGTGGCCGACGCGGTGGTGCTCCACACGTTCTTCACCGACGAGGCGCTGGCCCGCAGCGTCGCCGCGGTCCGCCGGGGCGCCGAGGCCGCGGGGCGGGACCCGGCGGCCGTGCGGGTGTGGTCGGTGCTGGCTACCGTCGGCGATCACATCGACGAGGAGCTGCGGCTGCGCAAGCTCGCCGGCCGCATGGCGACGTACCTCCAGGGCTACGGCGACCTGCTCGTGCGGGTCAACGGCTGGGACGCGGACGAGCTGGCCCGCATCCGTCAGGCCGACGTGATGACCGGCGCCCGGGGCGCCCTCGACGCCACCGCCACCGTGGACGAGCTGCGGGCCCTCGACGAGCTGCTGCCGCCCGAGTGGCTGGCGGCGTCGGCCACCGGCAGCCCCGAGCGGTGCGCCTCCCGGGTGCAGGACCAGTTCGTGGCGGGCGCCGACGCGGTCATCCTCCACGGCGCCACGCCGGCCGAGCTGGCGCCGGTGGTCGAGGCCTATCGCAAGGTCCGGGACGACGCCCGCTTCGCCTCGGCGCCGGCCAACCCCGGCCGCAGCGGGTGACGGTGCGGGCCACCGTCCGGGACCCGGCGGACCTCACCGCTGCGTGGCTGACCGCGGTCCTCGGCACCGCGGTGACCGGCGTCCGCCACGAGCCGGTCGGGACCGGGCAGATGGCCGCCTGCTACCGGCTCCACCTCGACGGCGACGGCTGCCCCGCCACGCTCGTGGCCAAGCTGCCGCCCCCCGACGTCGAGCTCGGCCCGACCGCGGCCGGCGCCTACCGCAACGAGGTGGCGTTCTACGCCGAGCTGGCGCCGACGCTGGCGGTGCGGGCCCCGGCCTGCCACCACCACGCCGTCACGGAGGACGGGGCGGGCTTCACGCTGCTGCTGGAGGACCTGGCCCCGGCCCGGCCGGGCGACCAGGTGGCGGGCTGCAGCCCTGGCCGGGCCCGCGACGCCGTGGTCAACCTCGCGGGGCTGCACGGGCCGCGGTGGTGCGACCCGACGCTGGCGGAGGTGAGCACGTTCGCGCCGCCCGCCCGCGGCGACGGCGACGTGCTGGCCGGCATCCTGGCCTCGGCGACGGACACGTTCTGCGACCGCTACGGCGACCGGCTCGCGCCCCCCGATCGCGATGTCCTGGAGGCCGTGCCCGCGGTGATCGGCGCCTGGTCAGGGGCCCGACCGGAGCGGTTCGCCCCGGTCCACGGCGACTACCGCCTCGACAACCTGCTGTTCCCGGACGAGGGCGGCGGCGTGGCCGTCGTCGACTGGCAGACGGTGAGCCTCGGCCTGCCGGCCCGCGACGTGGCCTACTTCCTCGGGACCTGCCTGTCGGTGGAGGACCGGCGGGCGCACGAGGAGGCGCTGGTGGCCGCCTACCACGCCGCGCTGGTCGACCACGGGGTGGCGGGCTACCGGCTGGAGGCCTGCCGGGACGACTACCGATTCGGGCTGCTCCAGGGCCCGCTCATCGCGGTGCTGGGGGCGGCGTTCAGCCAGCGGACCGCACGCGGCGACGACATGTTCATGGCCATGACCGCACGGTCGTGCGCCGCGATCCGGGACCACGGCACGCTGGCGCTCGCCGGCGGCTAGTGGAGTCAGATCCGGCCGGGGCGGCGCAGCGGCTCGGGGACCCAGCCCGGCGAGCGGCGCTCCTTGAAAGCCCGGAAGCCCTCGGCCGGCTCGGGCCCGGCCAGGCTGGCGTCCATGCTCATGCGGTCGTAGTGGCCGTAGAACTCGTCGATCACCCGCTTGACCGTGGCCCGCGCGCCGGGGGCGGTGCGGCAGCACCAGGCCAGGGCGTCGGTGGCCTCGTCCATGAGGTCGTCATGAGGCACGACCCGCGCCACCAGGCCCCAGGCCTCGGCCTCGGCGGCGCTGACCGTGCGCCCGGTCATGAGCATGTCCCGGGCCCGGGCCGGGCCGATCTGGCGGGGGAGGATCTGGGCGTAGTTGGTGTCGGCGATGCCCCGGAAAAGCTCGGGCGCCCGGAACGTGGCCCGGTCGCTGGCCACGGCGACGTCGGCCAGCATGGCGATGACCAGACCGCCGCCCTGGGTGAGGCCGTTGATCGCGCACACCACCGGCTTGGGCGACCGGCGGACGGCCCCGAACGGCGTGTTGTCCATGCCGAGCAGGGTGGGCAGGTCGGCCCAGCCGTCGGCGTTGTCGCCGCCGAGGTCGCCGCCCGGGACGAACACGTCGCCGGTCCCGGTCAGCAGCAGGCCCGCCAGCTCGGGGTCCCGGTTGACGTGATCGACCGCGTAGCGGACGCCGAAGTACATCGCCGGGGTCATGGCGTTGCGGGCCTCGGGCCGGTCGACGGTGACGACGGCCAGCGGCCCCCGGCGCTCGAAGCGGAGGTGGGGCGTGCCCAGCCAGTCCCCCTCCGGCGGTCGCGATCGGGCGTTCATTTCCCGGAATGTAGCTTCAGCGACGCGGACGGCCAGTACCATCCGTCGAATGACAACCGCCCTCAGCCGTCGCGAGCTGCGGCGCCAGCAGCACCACGAGCTCAACCGCAACCAGCTGCTCGACGCGGCCGAGGAGGTCTTCGGGGCCAAGGGCTTCCACGCCACGACGCTCAAGGAGGTGGCCGACCTGGCCGAGTTCTCCGTCGGGTCCGTGTACTCGTTCTTCCCCAGCAAGGACGAGCTCTTCCTGCAGATCTTCCTGCGGCGCGGCGCCGAGCTGCTGCCGGCCATGGAGGCGATCGCAGAGAGCGACGACCCGCCGCTGGCCCGGCTCCACGCGCTGGTCGACCTGGAGGTCGGGTTCTTCCGGGAGCACCGCCACTTCGCCCGGCTCTACCTGCGCTCGGCGCCGTCGACGTCGCTGCCGCCGATGCCGGTGTACGAGGGGTTCAAGGCCAACTTCGCCCGGGC
>Ga0114129_10000161_pt1 | contig 71860 bp, 70 predicted proteins | sample RhiMetdeltSRZDD1_FD_80071 | JGI IMG/M metagenome (GOLD analysis project Ga0114129, IMG submission 80071) | Populus rhizosphere microbial communities from Tennessee, USA - Rhizosphere MetaG P. deltoides SRZDD1 (version 2) (version 2) | ecosystem: Host-associated > Plants > Roots > Rhizosphere >...
ATCATTCCCGCGTATACGCACCTGAGGCGTGCGCAACCCATTCGATGGGATCAATATTGCCTCGCGTATCGAGAGATGTTTAGCCGCGATTCGCAGCGGTTGGAGGAGTCACTCAAGCGCGTGGACATCCTTCCCCTTGGTTCTGGGGCCGTGGCAGGCACGAACTTTCCAGTGGATCGTGAATCCGTTGCGAAGGAACTCGGATTCGCGAAGATAGCCGCAAATAGTCTAGACGCTACTTCCGATCGCGATTTTGTTCTCGAGTTTCTTTCGAATGCTTCCATTCTGCTGATGCATGCAAGCCGGCTCGCGGAAGATTGGATCATCTATTCGACGGAAGAATTTGGGTTCCTCGAATTGTCAGAGAAAGTGACAACCGGAAGCAGTCTCATGCCCCAGAAGAAGAATCCTGACGGCTTCGAGTTAATTCGGGCGAAAGCGGCCATGACAGCCGGCCTGCTGACAGGCTTTCTCAGTGTCATGAAGGGCCTTCCAACGGGCTACAACAAGGATCTTCAAGAAGATAAAGAAGCGTTCCTGAAAGCCTTTGCGAACGTGCGGCTGTGTTTGAGCGTATTGCGGTTATCTGTACGCACGGTAACGTTGAGAACCGAACGTCTGGAGGCTGCCGCGTCGGATTCCTTCATGGGTGCAACGGACCTTGCCGATTTTCTCGTAATGAAGGGCGTGCCGTTCCGGAATGCGCACGAGATTGTCGCGAGAGCCGTGCGGCAGGCACTTGAACAGAAAAAACAGCTCACTGAAATTGACCTGACGGCCTTTTCTGTGCACTTTTCCGAACTGCCGGCAGATTATCTTGCGCCGAAAAACATCGTGGCCCGCAAACGCCATAGCTCCGTCCTGCGAGACGCATGAGCATTCCATTACATCCGATCGCCTAGATGCAAAAGCGAGCAGCGTACTATGGTCTTGCAATAGTAACGTTGCTCAATTTCCTGAACTATGTGGATCGGTACATCCTCGCCGCTGTTTTGCCCCGCATGCAGAGTGAATTGCGGCTGACGAATACGCAGGCGGGGCTGCTCGCCACGGCGTTTTTGTTGGCGTATTTCCTCACATCGCCGGTTTTTGGCGCATTGGGCGACCGCCTGTCCCGAACACGCCTGATGGCGCTGGGCGTCGGTGCATGGAGTGCAGCCACAGCGGCCACGGGTTTCATGCACAGCTTCGGCCAGCTCGCAGCAGCCCGATCTTTTGTGGGCATCGGTGAAGCATCGTATGCCACGATTTCGCCGTCCCTGTTATCCGATTACTTCCCACGTTCGCAGCGCGGCCGCGCATTTGCGGTGTTTTATGTCGCCATTCCAGTTGGAGCCGCGCTCGGTTATCTGTTAGGCGGGCTGATCGAGCCGCGTCTAGGTTGGAGGGCTGCGTTTTACGTTGTGGGCCTGCCGGGAATCTTGACGGGGGTCTTAGCCCTCACTGTGCCGGATCCTCCCCGCGGCAGCACCGAGGAATCGGGATCATCGACGCCCCAATCTATGCGGGCCACGCTGGGGGGTTTCTCTCGAAATTTCGCTTATGCAGGAACCGTGCTTGGGTACGCCGCTTATACGTTCGCGCTGGGTGGACTGGCCTACTGGATGCCGGGGTATCTCGAGCAAGTGCGGGGAGAGAGCCTAACGAGGGCAAACCTGATCGTCGGTGGCATCACCGTTGCCGCAGGATTGGGAGGCACGTTTCTGGGCGGCTATGCAGGTGATTTCTTATCTGCGCGGATTAAGCACGGCCAACTCTGGCTTTCGGGTCTTTCCAGCGCTGCCGCGATCGTTCCAACATGGCTCGCGCTGACGGTATCTACGTCGCCTACATATATCGTGTGGCTATTCGTAGCGGAGTTCTTGCTATTCCTGAGTACCGGTCCGGTTAATGTGGTGATTGTCAGTGTAGTTCCAATAGGGTCGCGCGCTATGGCAATGGCGACGAGCATTTTCATCATTCATTTGTTGGGAGATGCCATCTCGCCGCCCATTATCGGCATTCTCGCCGACATCACTAGCTTGGCTCGCGCGGTCATGGTCGTGCCTGTAGCAATTGGAATCTCTGGTGCACTGTGGATTGCTACTGCGATGCGGACCACAGACCCATCACCGTTTAGTTGAGATCCAGCACCGCGCCAACAATCCGCACGATCGTGCGACCTCTCTCCGTCCCGTCCGGATCGTCACGACGTCGCCCCGAATAGCGTACGGCCGACCCGAACAGTTTCTACGCCCCCGTCCATCGCGGTCTTCACGGCGCGCAGTTTCGGAATCATGCCGCCGGTGACGAACTCGGCCTGAATTAATTCATCCGGCTTATTACAACAGTCGATTACGACCCCGTTTCCGTCCTTCACACCTTCGACATCCGTAAGGAAAACCAACTCCTCGCTTCGAAGAGCAATCGCGACTGCGGCCGCCGTCTCGTCGCCGTTTACGTTGAGGACCGAATCTTCGCCGATTGCCAGAGTGGGAATAACCGGCACTCGTCCCAGATCAAGCAGCGAATGCAGGGCTGAAGCCCGAGCGCGCAAATTCGTCCCCACGAGTCCCCAAGGCCCGGCTTTCTTCGAAGCGAGAACTTCGCCGAAAACACCTACGGCGTCGATACCTTGATTGTGCAGTTCCCTGATTAGCGCTGTGTGTACTTCGCCAAGTAGCGCTGCGGCAACACCCCCAAGGGTCTTTTCGTCGGTCACGCGCAAGCCATCGATGAAAACGGATTGTACGTTCATTCGTTCAAGCATCCGGGTGATTTGGAGACCGCCACCATGCACAATGACGGTCCGGTCTGTTAGAAAGCGGCGAACAACCGCCACAGCGTCGACGGGTTTCTCCAACAGTGCTCCACCAATCTTGACAACCTTTGTCATGTAAGTCCCGCCGTGGGATCGCATCCAAGCATTAGGTTGAGATTTTGAACCGCTTGTCCCGCGGCACCCTTCACAAGATTGTCGAGAGCCGAAACGATAACCGTGTGTGCACCCTTCGCCACTACACCGATTGCACACAAATTCGTGCGTGCCACGCCATGTACATTCGGAAGCTGACCGGCAGGCAACACCCGCACAAAGGACGATCTTGCATAACTCTCCGTCAGGATGGAATGTGCTGAGGCCCGCGCAGTAACTCTCAATGTGATCGTGTTTAGAATGCCACGCGTTATTGGAATCAGATGTGGTGTAAAGACGAAACGATCCAGCGTCGCGCCTGGTAGTTGGTCCATCATCTCGGGTGTGTGCCGATGTTTGAGCACGCCGTAGGCGCTTAGGTTTTCATTCACCTCGCAGAAGTGTGTCTCTTGTTTGGGAGCACGGCCTGCACCGGAGACTCCGGATTTGCCGTCCACGACGACGGTGCATTCGGGATCAATCGCATGTGCCCTGTACAAGGGAATAAGCGGCAAAACCGCGGCAGTGGCGTAACAGCCAGGGTTCGCAACGAGCCTCGCGCTACGGATTTGTTCTGAGTAGAATTCCGGCAAACCGTAGGCGGCTTCTTTCAATAGACCGGGCGCCGTGTGTTCAAACCCATACCACTCCTCGTAAATATGGGCATTTTTGAGGCGGAATGCGCCGCTCATATCGAGCACGCGGCACTTCGCGTTGAGAAGCTCTGGCACGAGGTGCATCGACAACTCATGCTCAGTGGCCAACACAACCACATCGGGGCGTAAGATCAACAACCGTTCGAAACTGAATGCTTCCGCACCAGATTTTTCGTCGGCTTTGGACGCGAACCGGCCGGCGACCTGGAGATTGGGGTGTGACCTCAGAATTTTATCCAGTTCTTGGCCGGCATAGCCGGTTACGCCGACGATCGCGACACGATATGCATAATTATTCATACGTATGCATATTTAACCACAAGCAGCGCTACAATTCGATGGCTATTTTGCAGTGGATGACTTTCGTTGCAAGTGAATTTGGTCCTTTTCATTCTCTTCACAGGAGTACGACATGATGCGCGTATTTTGACGTTTGAAATCGCGGCTCGATGTCCACGGCCTCGTGAAGAAGACCGAATCTTCAAATGTGACGGTGTAGTGGATGTTATCGGGTGAGGTCTTCTGGAACGTTTCCGTAAGGTGGAGTTTGTCGCTGTGCTCATGCCCTTGGGTATCCAGCCAGCTGCGTTCATTAATTCCGACAGTATCGATGACGAGCTTATCTCCCTCCCAGTGCCCAATTGAATGGCCCATCCATTCCGGATAGTCGGCGATATCTTCTGGGTGTTTCTTGTCGTCGAGGTACACGATCCGAAAAATTCGCTGGTTCTCAAACAAGATAGCGATCACGTTTTCGTTCTGAACAATCTGAAACGGCGCCGGTGACTGGAATCCGCGAGCCGGACCGACCGGCAAGCACAGCCCGTCCGGGTTATCGGCTGGATCGACTTTCTGAAAGCGCTCGGCGCCATACGCTGTAAACGGAATAGTCTCGCCGGCGGCAAGCGCGCGGCTTAGGTCCGGAGTGTAAGGGCCTTGCCAAACTCCGTTGAAGTCGGGATGCGGCGGTTGCGCACCGACCGGAATTACGGCATATGCAATGACAATGAAGATCAGAAAGTAACGAACAAGCATGCGTATCATTTTCTGAGAGTCGGTGAGTCCAGATCAAGCTTATCCATTGGTATGACCTCAACGTTACCTAATGCATCCAGCTGACTCTTGAACTCGTCGGCTTTACCGACGAGAACGACTGCGGCCTTTTCGGCGGAGATTTTCTCCTTCGCGACGCGGAACACATCAGGTGCGCTGACGTTTGCCAATCGATCACGAAAAGTCTTTAGGTAGTCATCACCCAACTCGTAGAGGAAAACGGTGGTCAGGCGATTGGCCAGATCATTTGGAATTTCGATGGTCAGCGGAAAACTGCCGATGATGTAGGACTTCGCATTTTTCAGTTCCTCGGCCGGCACTTCGGCCGAACGAAATTTTTGAATCTCGTCCAAGACCAGCTTCAATGTCTCCGACGTTTTGGCTGTGCGAGTATCAGTCGTGGAATAAAGATCGCCGGGGCCTCTTCGAGGCTCCACGGCCGCATATGCGCCGTACGTTAAACCACGTTGTACCCGAAGGGCCTCATACAGCCGGCCTGAACCGGAGCCCCCAAGAACGTAGGTCCCTACAAGGATGTTGAAGTAATCCGGATCCTTCCTTGGCACGGTCGTATGTCCAACGCGAATTTCGGTCTGAACGGAGTCCGGCTTGTCGACTACAACGATGCGCCTTCCGTCCAACGTTGGAATGGCTGCATCGGACCGTTGCGGAACATCTTGTTTGGGCCAGGCTCCGAACCATTGTGCGGCTAGCTTGAAAGACTCCGCCGAGGGCAGATCACCGACAATGGCCAAGGCTGAGAGATTCGGTGCGTAGTACGTATCGTGAAACTTTACAACGTCATCGTGTTGAATGCGGGGTATCGACGCGAGAGTGCCGCCAACCAGATGACCATACGGATGTGATCCATAGATAACTCTCTCAAAAACGGCGTCTGCCAAAAAATCCGCATCCTGAATATTCGCAACAAGGTTGGATTGCGATTGCTCTCGATTGCGACTGAGCTCCTCTTGTGCAAAAACCGGATTCATGACAACGTCATTCATCAGCTCAAACGCGGTGTTGATGCTATCTGTGAGCGTGCGTGCAGAAATGCTCGTGCTTTCCATGTCGGCCGCCGCTTCTAAGCTTCCACCAATCTGGTCAATCGTCTCCGCAATCTGAGTTGCGGTCCGTGTCTTTGTCCCTTTATTCAAGAGATCCGCTGTAAATGAGGCAACACCGGGCAACCCGGCGGGATCGCGCTCCGCACCTGCGCCAATGAGAAGGCGGATGGCAACGATGGGCTGCTCGTGGTACTCAAGGGCATAAACCGTAAGACCGTTTGAGAGCACTTTCTTTTCATAAGGAGGAAAATCCACGCGACTGAGTGGGGCAGGTTCCGGAGGAACATCGGATTTGGGTGCAGATGATGAACAAGCCGTCAGGAGTAGCACGAGCAACAATCGAGGCCACGCATCACTACGCAGCGGAAGGCGAGTCATTTGGCCCTCACGATCAGTACCGTACGGTTCTCAGGCCGCAGGTACATGTTGGCTACCCGCAGAATGTCATCTTTAGTGACCTTCATGAAAAGGTCGTACTCCGTATTCACGGTCTCGGTGTTGCCGTGAATCACCGCTGCGTGTCCGAGCGCTTGGGCCTTGTTCTGCACGGACTGTCTATCGAAAGCGTATTGTGACCGCATTTTATTTTTTGCTTTGTCGAGTTCGTTATCGCTAACGGGTTCTTTCATCATTCGGGTTAGTTCGGCGTTGAGTGCTTTCTCGGCGGCTTCGAGCGAAGATCCCTGATTCATGATGATCGTTGCGAAAAACAAGTTCGGATTCTCTGTAAAGTTGCCTGTGGCATCCGCTTCAATCGCCAGGCGCTTTTGATAGATGAGCGACGCGTATATGCGCGAACTCCGACCATCGGAAAGAATGCTTGAGGCAATAATGAGCGGATACGAGTCTGGATCACCATCCGCGGGAATGTGATATCCCGCCACATAGGCAGGAAGAGGCACAGGCTTCACGTGCACGACGCGTTTTTCCTTGGTTTGCGCGGGTTCTTTCTCCGTTGGATGGTAGATAGGCTGTGCAGAGCTCTGAATGGTGCCGAAGTACTTCTTAGCCCAATCCACTGCAGTATTTGTCTTAAAATCTCCTGCGATAACAATCGTTGCGTTATTGGGCACGTAGTATGTGTGATAGAACTCCCGCACGTCTTGGATTGTCGCCGCATCCAGGTCCTTCATGCTTCCGATGGTCGTGTGCTTATAAGGGTGCACCTGAAACGCATTGTCATACAGCACTTCATTTAGGTCGCCATACGGCGGATTCTCGATTCGCGTCAGCCGTTCTTCCTTTACGACCTCACGTTCTGCCTTGAAATTTTCCTCCGACACATCAAGCGTGCTCATACGATCGGCTTCCATCCAGAGAACCTTTTCGAGGTAATTCGCAGGAAATGTTTGCCAATACACAGTGACATCGTCCTGCGTATAAGCGTTGCTCACCCCTCCTGCATTCGTGATGATTTTGTCATGTTCCTCAGGCTTGATGTGCGCTGACCCCTTGAACATCAGGTGTTCGAACAAGTGCGCGAATCCCGTTCGGCCAAGCTTTTCATCTTTTGAGCCTACGTGATACCAAACTTGTAGATTGGTGACAGGCGTCGAGTGGTCCTCGTGCGTGATGATCTTCAGCCCGTTCGCCAGGACGGCTTCTTTGTACTCGACGGGTTTTGGCTGTGAAACCTGCGGCTGAAGAAAAAGAAACAACAATAACGATGTGAAAAAGCGCATGGGTCAGATCGTAACAAACCAGGCAGCGAACGCCCAGCCTTGTACGAGCGCAGCGAAAACGGCAGCAGCAAAGGGATCCTGTGTGTGACGATGGACGAGACCCGTCGCGAACCACAGGCCCACCCAAAAAAGAATGATTATGGGCGCGATTAGAACGAGAAACGCTTGCTGCCGATTGAACGTGAGAACACCACTTAGTAGGAACGCCAGAAACAGAGCCCGGGTCAACAGTCCAAGGACGTCACTTTTCCAACGCGGTCCAATGCGGCGAAGCGTGAGCTCATCGGAAATGAACAATGGCAGGCCAGCGAGAGCAATCAGCGGAAACCGCCACCATCGACCGTCGGAGAGTGCCATGTGTAGTACACGAGAGGACACGATTCCGCCAACTACCGCAAGAACGAACACGGCACAAAGCATCCCCTTCACGATGTTCCGCACATTCGGACTCGGTATGTAATCGTGCGCTCCAACCGGCGTTAGTCGCATTAGCAGCAGTCCGCAGCCCGTAATTAAAACAAAACCGATAAGATAGTCTGCCGCGAAAATGTGGATCCACGACACGGGATTCACGAACTTCAAAACTCCCAAAGCGAGAGTGGAGGCGCCTGTGTAGCAAGCGAGATCCGTTGGCACCGAGGTCCTCATCGCCTGCAGGGCACGGCGGTGCAACAATGTGGTCCCGAGTGCAACCGCCGCTACAAACATGGCCGCGAACCAAAGGATGCGAGAAACACTTCTTACTTTTCCGCCGTTGCCGCCGAGCCATTCGACGACGCGCCGAACGTACACCGGATTCAAAATTGGTGAGGAATGAGCAGCCCACGGCAGCATCCAGGATTCAACATTCGGATCCGCAATGTCCTTCGCTATCGGAACAAAGTCGCGGATTCTCGGTATGTCCATCTCTCCAGTTGCAATCAAAATGCGTTCAGCATGTATTTCTGAGATGGCTACCGGCGGTGGTGACAACAACACAATTGTCGAAAACTGTTCCGTAGCGGCAAGGTCTAACAGGAGTCCCGCGCCGAGCGAGTGTCCCACGACGATAACTCGCTCGCCAAGGAATACCTTCGCGTTTCGAATCGCTTTTTCAGCCAGTTCCGTATGGAAGCCCAAATAAGAATCGCCGTGGCCTGGCAAATCGATCGCGTACACATCGAAACCGCCGTCTGCGAGAGCCGTGGAGACCAGATACATCACCTCTTTGCTTACGTCGAGACCGTGAACGACAAGTACCCGTTCCGGTGGTTCCGCGCCGGTTGAGGGATAAAAGTAATGAATGTAGGGAGTCGGAGGGTCTATTGGCAGCGTGCCTGATTCCCTAGATGGCTCGATAGCCGAAAACCGCATCCAGGCCAACAACAGGATGGCTGCCGCTAGGAGTTGGGGCCAAATGCGGAACACAACGCGATGCTATCATGGAGATCTGTATGGTTGCGTCCCTCCAAGCTACTGCTGAAGAAACTCGAAGGCTGCAGTCGACGGATAAGAAAGTTGTTTTTACGAATGGTTGCTTCGACTTGTTACATCCCGGTCACGTACGTTTGTTACGCGAAGCCCGTGCGCTCGGTGATGCGTTAGTTGTTGCGATCAACAGTGACGCGTCGGTAGCTCGAGGGAAAGGCTCGATGCGACCGATCATTCCACAGGAGGAGCGCGCTGAGCTTCTTGATGCGCTGGAGATGGTGGATTTCGTCTGCATTTTCGAAGACGACACACCATTGAGCGCAATCCTTCAGATCCGCCCCGATATCTTGGTTAAAGGTGCGGATTGGAACGGAAATATCGTGGGTCAAACAGAGGTCGAGACCTGGGGCGGAACGGTGGTTTCGCTGCCGCTTCTAGTGGGCTGCTCGACAAGCGGGATTATCGATCGCGTTCTCGCCCGTTACGCTCAGACGTAGTTTTTCAAGATGGAAATCCTCGACAAGCGAATCAATAAAATCCTTGGTCGTATTTCGGCCGTCGCCGATTTCCGTCACATTGCTTCGGAGGCCCTGAAGGGAAATAGCGACGTTATTGTTTCCGGACTTTCAGGTAGTGCGCGGGCGCTGTTTATCGCAGGGTTATGGCAGTTCCTGCGAAGGCCTCTCGTGCTGGTTACACCTAATGATCGAGCTGTGGAGACACTTGCCACCGATGTACATTACTTCCATGCCGAACTGAATACCAACGGCGCCAACCGCGTTTGCCCATTTCCCGCCTGGGAAACAGATCCCTATGCGGGTCTAACCCCTCATGCGGACATCCAGCAGAGCCGAGCCACAACCTTGTGGCGGTTGCGAAACAAGCAGGCCGATATCGTGGTCGCCTCCATCCGCTCCCTGGCGGCCCGGTTGGTTGCTCCATCGAAATTTGATACGTACAGCCTTCACGTCACGAGTGGCGAGGATCTTTCTCAGGAACTCCTCGCGGAACACCTTGCCGGCGCAGGTTACTTGCGTCAGGAGCCGGTCGGCGCTCCAGGCGAATTTTCGATTCGAGGCGGAATCGTCGACGTGTTCTCCCCGCTGATGCGAAATCCGGTGCGGATTGAATTCTTTGGAGACACGGTCGATTCCATTCGTGAGTTTGACCTTGATGATCAGAGGTCCCGCGGGCCGGTGCAGCATATCGATCTGCTGCCTATGCAGGATACCGTAATCACGCGCGAGATGCTTCGCGACTGGGGCGGCAAGGCGAGAAGGCGGTGGAGTGACGAGAACTTACAAAAGGATCTCAACGACAAACTCGCATTCGCAGATAACGGCGAGCTCTTCCCCGGTGCGCCATATCTACTGCCGATCGTCGAGCCGCTCGAATCCACCGTGTTGGACTATGCGGACTCCGCTGTGCTCGTTTTCGATGAGCCCGAAATTATTGAGGAAACTCATCGAAAGTTTTTTGCTGCACTGGAGCAACGCTTCGAGCAAGCGAAGGATGCGGGTGCGGTGGTCCTTCCACCTGACGAGATCTTTGTTTCATCCGAAAATCTACAGCAGAGGGTATCCCTGAATAGGAGAGTGAATCTCGAAGAGCTCGGGGCCACAGGTTCGTCGTTTTTTATAAAAGGACAGCCTGGTGAACGATTCCATGGCCGCATCAAAGATATGGCTGAGTCCGTGCGCCAATCTCGTGAAGCCGGTCGTGAAGTGGTTTTACTCGGCAGCACCTTGGGTATGGCGGAGCGGTTACGAGACATCCTGCATGAATACGGAATTCCATTCCGGTGTGAGTTCGGTGAGCCCCCGCTCAGAGCGGTTGAGGAGGCGACGGTACCCCTGGTCGGCATCGGTAAGATTTCGGCGGGTCTCCGGCTGCCGGATGCGGGCCTGGAAATTTATGCGGAGACGGACATCTTTGACGAATCTGAGCATCTTCCGCAAACACATCGGCGGCGTCAGAAGATTTCTGCCTTCGTCTCGGATCTGCAGGACCTCAAGCCCGGCGATTATGTCGTCCACATTGATCACGGCATTGGGACATACCACGGTCTGACGTTAGTTCACGAGAAGGAATGTATGGTGCTGCTCTATCAAGGCGGAGATCGGCTGTATGTTCCTTTAGAGCGACTCGACCTCATACAAAAGTACTCATCGACCGAGGGTGCAAAACCTCAGCTGGATAAGCTGGGTGGAACGACTTGGATTACCCGGAAGACCCGAGCAAAGCGAGCGATTCGCGATATGGCGCAAGAGCTACTGAAGCTTTATGCCGAGCGCAAAGTAGCCACGGGCTATTCATTTTCGGGGGACACCGAATGGCAAAAAGAATTCGAAGAAGCATTTCAGTACGATGAAACCCCGGATCAGCTAACCGCGATAGCCGATATTAAGCGTGACATGGAGTCACCGCTTCCGATGGATAGGCTCGTTTGTGGTGATGTCGGATACGGAAAAACCGAAGTGGCAATGCGGGCAGCATTCAAGGCGATCGCAGATGGAAAACAAGTCGCAGTTCTGACGCCCACGACCGTCCTTTGTTATCAGCATTTCGAAACTTTCAAAGAGAGATACGCCGCTTTTCCTGTGACGATTGCCATGCTCAGCCGGTTTGTGATCCCGAAGGAACAAAAGAAGATCCTTTCCGACCTTGAAGCGGGCAAAGTCGACATCGTTGTTGGAACACACCGGCTGCTTTCCAAGGACATCAAATTTCATGATCTTGGGTTGATGATTATCGACGAGGAACAGCGCTTCGGCGTTGCGCACAAAGAGCGGTTGAAGCAAATCAAGAAACAGATCGACGTCGTGACAATGACGGCCACACCGATTCCCCGCACTCTTAACATGGCGTTAAGCGGCCTCCGTGACATGTCCGTGATCGAGACACCTCCGCGCGATCGATTGGCAATCCAGACGATCGTCGTGAAGTTCAAACCTGTTGTCATCGAGAATGCCATCAACTTCGAGTTAGAACGAGGCGGCCAGGTTTATGTGGTGCACAATCGCGTCGAATCCATTTATTCGTTGGCGAATTTCATCCAAAAGATCTGTCCGAAGGCTCGTATAGGTGTTGCCCACGGCCAGATGGGCGAAAGGGAGCTTGAACAAGTGATGACTCGGTTCATGCATCACGAGTTCGATGTGCTCGTGGCTACGACGATCATTGAGAATGGTCTAGATATTTCGCTTGCGAATACGCTCATCGTCAATCGTGCGGATCGCTATGGCTTATCTCAGCTGTATCAATTGCGTGGCCGCGTGGGAAGATCGAATCGCCGTGCTTACGCCTATCTCCTGATTCCGTCTGACGAGACGTTGACTCAAATAGCCCGGCGGAGACTTGCGGCGATCCGCGAGTTCAGCGAATTAGGTGCGGGTTTTCGCATTGCTGCTCTCGATCTGGAACTCCGGGGGGCCGGCAATTTACTGGGCGGTCAACAGCACGGTCACATCGAGGCAATAGGATTTGATTTGTACTGCCAATTGCTTGAAAGAACGATCGAAGAGCTGAGAACCGGCGAGGTGTTACCTGAAGTCGAAACCGCAATTAACTTAAGAGTTGATTTGAAAATCCCTGCGGATTTCGTTCAAGAGGAGATTCCAAGGTTGCGCATCTACAAACAGATTGCCACGACGCGTACAGAGGCTGATCTCGATGTCCTCTACCGCGATCTCGAAGATCGGTTTGGCGAGCTGCCTTTGCAGGTACGCAACTTGTTGGAATACGCCCGGTTGCGCATTCTCGGCCGAGCGCGAGGAGTGACGTCTGTTGAAAGAACGTCACAAGGCGTGGACATCAAGTTCCACGAGACCGCACGAATCGATCCCGAACGCGTTGTGGAACTTGTAGGCGCCGGGACTGGCGTTACGTTTGCGCCGCCTGCAACACTCCGTCTGCAAACCGGCTCGAGCCGTGCCGACCTGTTCAGCAGCATTGAAAACGTGCTCCGGGAGCTGGCATGATAACATCCAGGGCAGGAGACTGACTATGGAACACAAGAATGGCAGGGCTTTACTAGCGGCCATCATCTTAGTCGTGCCTTTGTTCATTGCGGGAATTGCTCAAGCGCAGACGAAAAACCTCGAAGAAATTGTCGCATGGGTGAATAACGACATCATCTTGAAGTCCGAATTCGAAATGAGAAAGTCCCAAGTTCGTGACGATCTGTCGCAGCCGGCGCCTCGTGGCCGTGGACTTCAGGGAGCGCAATTAGATCAGGCTTTCGCTGAACAATCGAAGCGAGTGTTGCAGAGTTTAATCGATGAGACTCTCCTGCTGCAGCAGGCGAAGGATTTGGGTTTGACTGCGGATATCGAGATCGTCAAGACCATGGATCGTCTGCGCATAGAAAGAAAACTTGCCACGACCGAGGAACTGGAGAAGGAAATTGTTGCGCAGGGTTATAGCCTCGAGGAATTCAAGCAGAACATCCGGGTACAGTACTTGAGCTCCCAAGTCCTTCAGCGCGAAGTGTACCCCAAGGTTATCGTTACCACGGACGAAGTTCACAAATACTACGACGCGCACGTTAAGGACTTTGACCGGCCGGCTGGCATCCGGGTCCGAGAGATCACCATCATCACAGAAAATCGCGGACCGGAAGAAATCGCAAGCCAGCGCAAGAAGGCAGAAGACGCTCTTGCTGCGGCGAAGAAGGGTGACGATTTCGCCGACGTTGCCGGGAAATATTCCGAATCCCAAACTGCTCAAGAGGGAGGCGATCTCGGATTCTTCACCAAAGGCGAACTGAATCCTGTATTAGAGGAAGTCACCGACAAGCTGGAAAAGGGTCAGGTTAGTGACATTATTTCGGTCCCTGGCGCTTTCATGATCCTCAAGCTCGAAGATAAACACAACGGCGGTGTTCTCCCGTTTGAATTGGCCCAGAAAGAAGTTTTCGATGTTTTGTGGCAACAGGCGGTTCGACCCAAAATATCGGAATATCTCACCAAATTACGTACCGACGGATTTGTCAAAGTCGCCGATCGCTATGTGGATACCGGCGCACCTCAAAAGAACGAGAAAGTCTCAGAAGCCAAAGACTGATCCACACAAGTGGACCCAATGCGTCTGGATCTTTTCTTAAAGTGGAGCCGTGTGATTCTGCGTCGTACGCTCGCTAAGGAAACCTGCGACGCGGGACGGGTTACAGTGAACGGACAGGAGGCTCGGGCCGGTCGCGAAGTACACGTCGGCGATACCGTTTCGCTGCGTTTGCCGCGCCGTCACCTGAAGTTCCGAGTCCGATCGATTCCGGTCCATGCACCGGGCAAAGAAGGCGCGCGTGAAATGATCGAAATTCTCGGTTCTGATTGATGCTAACTCCGCTGGAACTGGACATCATGAAAGCCATCTGGCGTCGGCCGCCGATCACCGTACGAGACGTCCAAGAGGCTATCCGGCCCGGCCGGCAGCTAGCCTACACGACGGTAATGACGATCATGGATCGGCTGCACCAGAAGGGCTTCTTAAAACGAACACTTCGCTCCCGAACGCATTATTACGAACCCGCGGTCGAGTACACAGAGGTTCGCGATGAGGCAGTGGACCTTCTGATCAAGAGCTTTTTTGGATCGAGAGAAAAACTCAAAGAGTTTCTGGAAGAAGACTCCAAAGAACTGATGCCAAAACTTGTGGTAGAAGCTGCCGCGCCGCAACAACTCGACGAGACCTTGCTATGACGCGCTGTTTTGTTTTTTGAAGAATAAGTCGTAGAGTTCGTTCCGGGTCATCCCGAGTTTTTTCAAAACTTCCTCGCGGGTTGCTGGAATGCGGGTCTGCGTTTCGATAGCCCCGCCAAGAACTACCACAAACTCCCCTAGGACTTTCACCAAGGGTCGAACCTCGGAGAGTCTTCCAAAGAAAGATTCTTCATGAATCTTGGTGATCTCGCGTGCGACAAACACCGCCCGATCGCCAAGTACGGCTTGCAGGTCTTCAAGCATCTCTTCAATCCGGTGGGGCGCCTCGTAAAACACGAGTGTGCAATTCATGTCGGCAAGGGTTCGCAACCTTTCCCGGCGAGCGTGCTTTTTCGCCGGCAGAAAGCCTAGGAACATGAATTCGTCCGTCGGCAGACCCGAGGCTGAAACTGCGGCAATGAGGGCGCTGGGACCTGGTATCGGGATCACATGGATGCCACGCAGCCGGCATAATCGCACGATTCGATACCCGGGATCGGCAATGGCTGGAGTTCCGGCATCCGAAACGAGAGCGATCTTTGCGGCTCCCTCGAGTTTCTCGATGAGTACCTCCGCTTTCTTTTCCTCGTTGAAATCGTGGTAACTGATAAGCGGCTTTCTTATTCCGAAATGATTCAAGAGCTTGATCGTTTGACGTGTGTCCTCGCATGCAATGAAGTCGACGCTTGCCAGGACTTCGAGAGCACGGCTGCTCACGTCACCCAGGTTTCCTATCGGGGTAGCTACTAGAAACAGTGTGCCCATTTTCAATAAAGGGTTGACAGAAAGTATGGCGCGGTTAGAATTATTTATTTGGCGATGCGCTAAAACGAGTTACAGAGATGAAACAATCTTTCCCAATAAAGTCCAATCAAACTTGCCGCTGTTCACATTGCAACAGCCCCGCATATTATTCTTATTCTTCCTGATTCTTAAAATCCTTCCTATGTAACAAAAGACCTCGGTTCACTACAACCGAGGTCTTCGCCTTTATTACAGCTTCAGTGATTTAAGATACGTGCGAAAGGCGGTTCCGAGATCATCTCGGCGCAGGGCAAATTCGACTGTCGCTTTAAGGAAACCTAACTTGTCACCGGCGTCGTACCGGGTGCCGTCGAACATGTAAGCGTAGATAGGCTGTTGTTCCAGCAGCATACGTATTCCATCGGTGAGTTGAATTTCGCCGCCGCGGCCACTTCGAGTTTTCTCGAGGATGTTGAAGATCTGTGGCGTGAGGATGTAGCGGCCGATGATGGCCAAATTCGAGGGTGCTTCGTTTGCCGGTGGTTTTTCGACGACATCTTGAACGCGATACACCTTTCCGTTAAATCCCTCGACAGGAACCCCGCGAATGACGCCGTAATGTTGTATCTCAGAGTGCGGAACCTCACACGTGGCAATAATCGAAGACTGCAGTTTCTCGAACAGGTCCATCATTTGCTTCATGCACGGTATCGACGAATCGATGATGTCGTCGCCCAGCATCACCGCGAAAGGATCGCCACCTATCGCATCTCGTGCGACGAGAATGGCATGGCCAAGGCCGAGCGCTTCTTTTTGTCTCACGTAAGAGACGTTGATCATATTGGAGATATGCCGGACTTGAGCTAGCTGATCATGTTTGCCTCTGGCCTCGAGAACACGCTCGAGCTCGTAAGAGACATCGAAGTGATCCTCAATCGCGTTCTTACCGCGGCCAGTCACAATCGTGACATTTCGGATACCGGCCAGGACGGCTTCTTCTATGACGTATTGAATCAGAGGTTTGTCTACCAGAGGCAACATCTCTTTCGGTTGCGCTTTGGTGGCGGGAAGAAATCGAGTGCCCAGGCCGGCCGCCGGAAACACCGCTTTTGAAATGCGCATGACTTAAGGTTTCCCTATTGAATCATTGTTCCGATACGGAACCAGCGGGTCTTGTCAAAGAAATGCATCGCGACGGCCAGATAACCATCGACCCATTCCCGCAGTGTCTTATCGCCCGGAACGTACGGATCACTTTCATAAGACCAGTACACGAACAACGGTTTGCCGATAATCTCATCCCACGTAACGAATCCCCAATAACGGCTATCGTTGCTATTGTCGCGATTATCACCCATGACGAAATAGCTATTGGGTCGCACGCGAACAGGGCCGTAGTTATCGCGGACCTTCAATTCTTCAGGGGTCCATGGGTCTGAGTTGTAGACCGTTGAATCTACGTGGATCTTGTACGGCTCGTCGAGCTTATCACCGTTGACGTAGACACTCTTACTGTGAATTTCGATGCTGTCGCCTGGCAATCCGATGACACGCTTCACGAAGGGAATGTTGCCGTCGGTTGGAGATTTGAACGCGATAATATCCCCCCGGCTCACCGACCGATGAGGTAGATAGGGGCGGATGACGGCCGGATAGTTTGCTGGAAAAATGATTTTATCGAGGAAGAAGTGATCGCCCACGAGAATCGTGGGTTTCATGGATTCCGTAGGCACCTGTGTGGCCTGCGCGACGTAGCTTGTGAAGACGAGCACGAAGATGATGGTAAATAGCAGACTCTCAATCCACTCACGGAATGCGCCTTTTCGACTTTGTGCGGGAGTATCGAAAGTGGCGAGCTCGTCCAGACGAACGTCCGGCCGATGAAAACTTACGAACTGTCCAAGAAGCACATCAGGGAGCACGTCGGGAACTTCTGGACGTTCTACTTCGGATGTGGGTCCTTCGAACATTTACTGCAGTCGTTCCTTTACGAACTGGCTGACGCGGCTGCCGTCAGCACTCTTTCCAGCCAATCGCGCCAGAGTGGCTTTCATGACTCGGCCCATATCCTTCATTGATGTCGCACCCGTTTCCCCGATCGCCTCATCGACTGCGCGACGCATTTCAGCGTCGGTTGCGGCGGCCGGCAAGTATTCTTCGATAATTTTGATTTCCGCTTCCTCTTTCTGAGCCAACTCTTCTCGGCCGCCGTTCCGAAACTGGTCGACCGAATCTTTCCGCTGCTTGACTAACGAATGGAGCACGACAAAAACCTCAGGCTCTTCGAGCGCCTTCATCTTCTCGACTTCCTTATTCTTCACGGCGCTCTTCATCATGCGCAAGACACTTAATCGGAGCTGGTCCTTGTTGCGCATAGCATCAGCAAGATGCGACTGGATTTTTTCCTGTAGTGTCATTCAACCCTTAATGACCCCTATCGGCTTTAAACGAACCACGCGCGCGGCCAATCCGGCACCATGCACAACGTCAACCACCGACTCGATATCTTTGTACGCCTCCGGCTTCTCTTCTGTCAGCCCTTCGCGAGTCAACGACTGAACTATGATACCGCGGGACTCGAGTTCCTTTTGAATTTCCTTGGCCGTTACGCCCTGCTTTGCAGCTGCGCGGCTCATTACCCGTCCGGCACCATGGCAGGCGGAGCCAAACGTCTCTCGCATCGCTCGTTCTTGACCGAGAAGAAAGTAGGATGCTGTACCCATACTGCCAGGTATAAAGACCGGTTGATTAGGAAATGCACGTGTAGCCCCTTTTCGATGAACGACGACCCGGGTCGGCTTGCCGGCTACAGTATGGGTTTCCAGCTTGGCGATGTTGTGAGCTACGTCGTAGATCACTGGCAGCACAGCACTTTCTCCAAAAATTCGCTTAAATGCCCCACGGGCCGCGTGGGTAATGCATTGGCGATTTGTCCATGCGAAATTTGCCGCAGCGGCCATGGCGTGCAGGTATCGTTGGCCTTCCGGAGAACGGACCGGGGCGCAGGCGAGCTGCCGGTCGGGTACGTGAAGACCGTATTTGCGCATGGCTTCGTCCAATTGCCCGACATAATCCGTGCAGACCTGATGTCCGAGTCCGCGTGAGCCAGTGTGGATAAGTAGAACGATTCGGTCTTTGATGAGTCTGTATTGAGAAGCTGTTGGTTCATCAAAGACTTCTTCGACGTACTGGACCTCTAGAAAGTGATTACCTGAACCCAAAGTTCCAAGCTGCGGCTTCCCTCGTTGCTTTGCACGTCCGCTCACAGCATATGAATCGGCTGCGGCAATACAGCCGCGCTCTTCCGTGTGGTCCAAATCGGCTTCCGATCCCATGCCGTGATCAATTGCCCATCGGGACCCTGTTGCGAGAATCGCGTTGAGATCGCTATCGGAGAGGTTTATGCGGCCCGATTGGCCCGAACCGGAGGGAACATCTCGAAAGAGTTGTTGAATTAGATCGCGCAGCCTGGGCTTCACGTCCTGCAACGTCAATGTGCTGCTCAACAGGCGGACACCACAATTGATGTCGAATCCGACTCCTCCCGGTGAAACGACTCCATCTTGCTCATCCACTGCCGCCACACCGCCGATCGGAAAACCGTAACCCTGATGAATATCCGGCATTGCGAGTGCTCGTCCAACGATACCCGGCAGCATAGCCGTGTTTGCCGCTTGCTCGAGGGACTGATCTCGCCGGATGACTTCAAGTAAGCGCTCGTTGGCGTAAACCATTGTGTCGGTCAGCATTCCTGGTTTCGCTGTTCGCGGAATCAGCCATCGATATTCATCGATCCGTTCCAAGTGCATATCAGACATCCACAAATATTCGAATTTCCCAGCCCGATGGGACTGCGTGACTTGCGAATTGATGATACGTTGCTGCTTTTACCGCCGTTCGAAACTCATGAACGTTTGCGTCGAAGCGTGCGCCCCGTGCCGTGCCCGTAATTTCGAGATCCGTCCACGAATCGATTTGAAAGTCAACGAAGAGGAGCCCATCGGTATCGAAGAAGAAAAGGATTTCGTTAAGCCAGTTAAGGATTTGTGTGGCTTCATCCGGCCCCGGCGCCTTGAAATAGCGTTCCTCGGCGGGGCGCACAGCGGAAGCGTCCGCCATTATGCTGACGAGAGCTTTGGACGCCTCGATCAGGGCTTCTTCCCGTGTGGCGCCGCGAGCGAGAATTCCGATATCGGAAGTATGTTCAAGGAATTGAAACACTGGAAACAACCACGAAACACCACGCGGAGCATGTGTTTTCTGGTCCCGTCTCCTTTAGATGTCGAGCTCTATATTCCAGTATAGATAATCACGCCAGCTGTCGGGAGGCGACTTTAATCGGAAGGTCACATGGAATGCCGGCAGCCAATGTGGCTCGCAGGGCGGTCGAATCAGCCTCATGCCAGCCTGATCGGGCGTGCGACCGCCTTTCTTATGGTTGCAGCGGAAGCAGGCGGCGACGATATTATCCCAACGCTTCTGGCCGCCCATAGCGACCGGAGTGACATGATCGAAGGTAAGGTCCTCTGAGGGGAATTTCTTGCCGCAGTACTGGCACGTGTAGTCGTCTCGTGCATAGATGTTGGCGCGAGAAAATTTCACGCGATTATGGTTTTTGACGCGAACGTATTTGAGTAAACGGATGATGGAAGGGAGCTTGATTGCGAATGTGATGGCGTGAACCTGCTGATCGTACTCCTCGATGATTTCAACTTTTCCGGCAAAAAACAGTGTCAGCGCTTTTTTCCAGGAAATGATCCTTAGCGGCTCGTACGAGGCATTCAGAAGCAGAGTCGCATTCATAATTAAGCTGATTTTTCCGATTGGCCGCTGATTTGTCAAGGGCTTTCCAAGCCGAAACCCTTGTCGTTATTGGGTTTTACGAATCTGTTACAATTATCCGGTGCCTCACAAGGAAGATCTTCTCCGACAAATTCTCCGGGAGATAGGGTCCTGTATCGTGGCCTTCAGCGGCGGTGTCGATAGCTCCTACCTGGCCGTGATTGCTCACGAGGAACTCGGTGCGGGCTGTTTGGCGGTGACGGCGGAAAGTCCGAGCTATCCATCACATCAACGGAATGTCGCGGTTGATTTGGTGGGCCGATACGGATTTGGCCACGAATTCATTGCCTCCGACGAGATGGCGAATGCAGATTACGTCCAGAACCCGTCGAATCGCTGTTACTTTTGTAAACACGAACTGTATACGAAACTCCAAACGATGGCGCTGAATCGGGGATTCCGGTACGTCGTCGATGGAAACAATTTGGATGATACGGGTGACTATAGGCCGGGAAGACAGGCCGGCCGGGAACTCGAGGTGCGCAGTCCTTTGATCGAAGCCGGACTAAATAAGATAGAGATCCGCGAACTGTCGCATCGTCTAGGGTTGCCGACATGGAGTCAGCCGGCCTCGGCATGTCTCTCTTCGAGAATTCCATACGGATCATCGGTGACTGTCCAGAAGTTACGAATGATCGACAAGGGCGAAGAAATCCTGCGTGCGCTTGGATTCGCCCAAACCCGTGTCCGCCACCACGGAGATATCGCGCGCATCGAGATTGCGCGAGAAGAAATGCCCAACCTCCTAAATCTCGAAATGTTCGAACGGCTAAGCCGTGAATTCAAAGGAATCGGATTCCGGTTCGTGACAATCGACGTCGATGGTTACCGCACCGGTGCCCTCAATGAAGTCCTGACTCAAATCACGCTCTCGAAGCGATGAAGCTACTCGTAATCGGTTCAGGGGGCCGTGAGCACGCTATCGTAGATGCCCTCGCACGAAGCACAAAAGTAAAAAAAATTTTCGCGGCCCCTGGCAATGGCGGCATGACTGAAGAAGCCGAGCTTGTTCCCATACGCGCTGACGACATTACAAGTCTTTCAAATTTCGCTCAAAACCAACATATCGATTTGACTTTTGTCGGCCCGGAAGTGCCGTTGAGCAAAGGTGTCGTGGACGTCTTCAGGAAACACGGATTGATGATTATCGGTCCGGCTGCAGATCAAGCTCGATTGGAATCAAGCAAGAGCTTCGCAAAGCAGTTTTTTAGGGTTAACAAGATTCCGACCGCGGACTCTTTTGAGTGCTCTAATGCAATGGATGCCTATCGCATCCTGGACAATTCGAGGTATCCGATTGTAATCAAGGCGGATGGATTAGCGGCAGGTAAAGGAGTCGTCATTGCTGAAAATCCTGATGACGCGCGAAGCACAGTGCATCAGTTCATGGAGACAAGGACGTTGGGAGAAGCGGGTGCGAAGGTAGTCATCGAAGAGTTTCTGCGAGGTGAGGAAGCCTCATTTCATGTGTTTGCCGATGGGGTGGATTTTCAGCCGATGGTCCCTGCGCAAGATCACAAGCGGAGATTCGATGGCGATACAGGTCCGAATACCGGCGGAATGGGTGCGTACTCCGTCGATAACATCCTGTCACGGCAGCAGCACGAGACAGTTCTACAGCGCATTATTAAACCGACGTTAGAAGCTGCGGGCTCGTATTCGGGAATTCTCTACGCCGGCCTCATGCTGACTGCTGAGGGGCCGAAGCTGCTTGAATACAATGCTCGCTTCGGCGATCCGGAAACACAAGTCATCCTCTCGAGGCTGCGTACCGATTTGCTCGAGGTGTTTATTGACATTGCTGAACATCGGTTGTTCTCGCGAAAGCTACTCTGGCACACTGAGGCGGCAGTGACCGTCGTGCTCGTCAGTTCTGGATACCCCGGCAAGATCGAAACTGGAAAGGAAATTCTCGGTTTGGACGAAGCTAAACGAATCAGTGGAGTGAAGGTTTATCACGCGGGCACGCGTTTGGACGGTGGAAGGTTTTATACGGCGGGTGGGCGTGTAATCAACGTCACAGCCCGCGGAACCACGCTGGCAGAGGCTTTGGAACGGGCTTACTTCGTGGCGCAGATGATAGAATTCGAGGGGAAAGACTACAGAAGAGACATCGGAAAGAAAGGACTGGCGAAGCAAAAATGAATTCTTTAGTAGGCATCATTATGGGTAGTGATTCGGACTTCCCAGTCATGCAGGAAGCGGTTAAGGTTCTGAGTCGATTCGAAGTTCCTTATGAGATCGGAGTCTACAGCGCCCACCGGTCACCTCATCGCACGGCAGAATACGTTCGTTCCGCGCGACAGAGAGGGCTAAAAGTGATCATCGCAGGGGCTGGGAGCTCCGCACACTTGGCCGGGGTAACGGCGGCAGAGACGACGCTGCCTGTAATCGGAGTTCCGATTGATAGCTCGCCGTTATCGGGAATGGATGCATTACTGTCCACGGTGCAAATGCCTCCGGGTGTGCCCGTCGCAACGATGGGCGTCGGTAAGTCGGGGGCTACGAATGCTGGAATTTTCGCCGTGCAGATGCTTGCCTTGGCCGACGAAAGATTGGCGGCGAAGTTGTCGGAGTACAAATTACAACTCGAACAGAGTGTTGCCGAAAAGAGTCAAAAAATTCAGCAACAGAGTTGATGAGTAAAACGTTTTTCGTTACTAATTTCGGCTGTCGTGCATCGCAATCCGAAGGTGCATCGATTCAACAGGAACTGTTGGATTCAGATGCCACGGCATCCGAATCGCCATATTCCGCCGATGTCGTCATCGTGAACTCTTGTACCGTGACTGCTGAAGCGGACCGCGACGTTCGGCAGACGATCAGGCGCATCGCGTCGCACAATCCATCCGCAAAAATCATCGTGACGGGATGCTACGCCCAACGCGCACCGCAAGAACTCGCTAAGCTTCCCCAGGTTCGTTATGTCGTAGGCAATTCGCATAAGCCAATGGTGGCGGAAATTGCATCGAATCTGTTCGATGAAGAGTTTTGCACCCACGGCCGCGCAGAGGTCCTGTGCAGCAGCATCTTCCTTGAACGAGAGCTGAAGCCGGCCATGCATCCCGGCTCCGGTGGGCGCACGCGCGCCGTCGTAAAGGTGCAAGACGGTTGCAATGCAAATTGCTCGTTCTGCATTATTCCATCAGTTCGGGGCCGAAGTCGGAGCATCGAACCTGAGGCGGCACTTTCTGAAATTCGAGAGCTCGTTGATCGCGGTTACAAAGAGATTGTATTGTCCGGAATCCACCTTGGCACTTACGGCCGCGATCTCCATCCGAACCATAGCTTTTACGAATTGGTCTGCCGGTCGCTCGACGTGCCTGGCCTCGAACGGCTGCGTCTAAGCTCCATTGAGCCGCTCGAGGTGGTGCCGGAACTCATCGACCTCGTGGCTACGCATCCTCGAATGGCTCGTCACTTTCATATCCCGCTTCAGAGCGGAAGTGCGCGGATTTTAAAGGCAATGTACCGGCCGTATTCTCCGCAGTTTTATATCGATCTCCTTAGTCGTATTCGGGATCGCATGCCCGCTGCCGGATTGGGCGCAGACGTGATGGTCGGATTTCCGGGTGAGACCGATAATGATTTCGACGCGACCTATCAACTGGTGCTTCGCTCTCCGTTAACTTATCTTCATGTCTTTCCGTTTTCTTCCCGTCCCGAAACCGTTGCGGCCGATCTTCCACAACGGATTCCAGATCACGTCGCGCGCTTCAGAGGGAAACTTCTGCGGAATCTCATCGCACAAAAGAACGAAATGTTCAGGCGCCAACTGATTGGTGCCGACATCGAAGTCCTAACCCTCGACGACGGTGCCGCAATCAGCAGCAACTTCGTCCGCGTGAGTCTGCCTGCGAACATTCCAAAGAACCGGTGGGTTCGAGTTTTCGTGACAGGTTTGACGGATGGCGGGCTTCAGGCTTCCAAGATCACGACAGCGCACGAAACCAATTGATCATGAGTCAAAGAGACGTAGAAATGTTTTGCACCCGCCCGGGTCGCGCGCTCGAGCGCCTCACCATGCAAGTGAAGTTCTGGTTTACCGGAAGGAAGTCTCTCCACTTCAATATCCTTCCATTTCACGCCGGCCGCCCAACCCGTGCCTAGAGCCTTAAACGCCGCTTCTTTTGCGGCGAAGCGTGCCGCGTAATGAATAGCCGGCTGGGCGCAATTCTTGCAGTATTCGATTTCACCCTCTGTATATATTCGATGGAGAAACCGATCCCCGAAGCGCTCTATAGAGTCGTTGATTCTTTGGTTCTGAATAACATCGATGCCGATGCCAGTGATCATACAGTTTTATGTTACAGGTAAAACGGAGTGACCAAATAACGTTCCTTCAGTCGGACCTGCTCGCGCATATTCCGAATGTGCTTCATGGCTTCTCCACAAGACGAGCGGAGCGTAATGATTTTTCCGTTGGCCCAGTAACTTCGCCCAACCCAATGATTCACATCAATCGATCTCGTTTCATTGCGGCACTCGGAGCACCGGGCTGGCCGATTATCAAGCTAAAGCAGATTCATTCCAGCCTTGTTTGCGATGTGGACGATACATACGCCGCGTCCGAAGCCATCGAAGGCGACGCAGTTGTGACTGCGATTCGGGGTGTCATGCTCGGCGTTCAGACTGCGGATTGTGTTCCGATTCTGGTTACGGACGTTCAAGGTAGAGTTGCTGCTGCGATCCATGCCGGCTGGCGAGGTACGGCGATGCGGATAGCAGAACTTACAGTGGCCAGGCTCATTGGTAAGTTCCGTGTCGATCCCCAGACCTTGATTGCCGCGATTGGTCCCCATATTGGTGTGTGCTGTTATGAAGTGGGCACCGATGTGGTTGACGCATTCTCTGATGATGAATTGATTGAACGTCGCCCCGAATGGCCTAAGCCTCACCTGAATCTCGGCGAGTCGAATCGGCGCCAACTGCTGAGCGCAGGAATTCCCGGCGGCCGCATCGAGACAAGTTCGCTGTGTACGAAATGCCGCCAGGATCTTTTCCATTCGTACCGCAGAGATGGCTCGCGAATGGGTCACATGCTGTCGGTGATTGGATTAAATCCTTGAAAAAGCCACGCGCCACATTGGATCGCGTTCTGTCAAAAGCCGGTATCGCGTCACGCACAGTTACACGCGAATGGATTCAACAGGGCCGTGTAAAGGTGAATGGCCGAGTAATTCGCAATCCCGACCATTGGGTGGAAAGTGCGAAAGATGTCGTACACTTCGATGGTCTCAAGGTCCGCGCGGAAAAAAAACTCTACGTAGTTTTGAATAAGCCAACCGGTGTCATCACTTCATTCGGCGACAATAAGAACCGATCAACTGTTTACGCCTTGCTGAAAGGGCTAGATCGATGGGTATTTCCCGTAGGGCGTCTTGATATGGATACGTCCGGGTTGCTGATTCTGACGAACGACACAAATTATGGTGAAGCGTTGTTGCGACCCGAGTCCAAAGTTCCCAAGAGCTACTATGGAAAAGTATCCGGTGTTGTCACAGTGGATCAATATTTCCAGCTTGCTTATGGCGTGGACATCGGTCGCGGCGAAACGACTGGCGCGGCAGTCATCCGCGAATTGCGGGCAACAGATAAATACACCTGGTTCGAGCTGACGATAACTGAAGGAAAAAATCGCCAGGTGCGACGAATGTTCGAGGCGATCGGCCATCCAGTGCTCAAGCTTGTTAGGGTTCGAATCGGTGATCTTCAACTCGCGGACCTTCCAGTGGGCACATTTCGAGTGCTGACCCAAAAAGAAGCGCAGCAAGCATGTGGTCGCTGGTCCGTAAAATAGCGTTACCATATCCGTATGGGTGGAACTAATCCCTACGTCAATCAAGACGCGCCCCCGCCAGCGACGGAGAAGTTCACGATAACGTTCATGCCCATGAACGTTACCGTCGAGGTCGATCCCGACAAAATTCCGTACGGTCACACCGGTTTACCCGGCAGCATCCTCGACATCGCCCTAGCGCACGGCATTGAGATTGATCATGCCTGCGGTGGCGTATGCGCTTGTTCGACTTGCCATTGCATCGTCCGTGGCGGTCTCGAGAGCATTTCCGAGATGAGCGATTGCGAAGAGGAAGAATTGTCATTTGCCCCAGGCCTGACTCCCAACAGCCGGTTGAGTTGTCAGAGCGTCCCAGACGGCACGAGGAACTTGGTTGTTCACATTCCGAATTGGAATCGAAATGCCGTTCGTGAGGGGCACTGAGAAAATCGCTGGCAATTCTCTGCTCTGCCAGGTATAAAATGTGTCCGCAGCATCAGACACATAGAATAAACAGCGGCAATGTTAGCCCTGGATGGGTGGCTCACCATGAACGCACGAAAAAAACGTTCGATCGCGACTATTGGTCTTCTTTTTTGCGTACTCTGTGCCGGATTTTTGCTTGCGGCACAAGACCCACAAAAAGCGCCGGCGGACACTGCAGCGCCTGCCGCGCCGCCGCCTCCTCCTGATGCGGCACAGGATCCGTCACAGGATCCGCGGTATCGCCTGAATGTAAACGTGGAGTTGGTAAACGTTACGGCGACTGTCCTGGATGAACAGGGGAAGTACATGGATGGCTTGAAACTCGAAGACTTTAAGGTGTTCGAGGATGGCCAGGAGCAGAAAATCTCGTTTTTTTCACACGACCTGCGAGTACCCATTAGCGTAGGGGTTCTAATAGATTCGAGCGGCAGCATGCGACATAAACTGCAACAAGCGCTGCAGACTGTCCGCGAGATTGCCCTGGCATTGTCGCCGCAGGATGAAATGTTTGTTGTCTCGTTCAATTCGGATGTTGATATGCGCCAGCGCTTCACCACCAACATGCAGCAGGTCCAGCGCTCCATGAGAGACATCAAATCAGGCGGTGAAACCGCTGCATATGATGCGGTTCAGATCGGCATGGAGGAGATGAAAAACGCGAAGCACAACAAGAAAATCCTGCTGCTAGTCACGGACGGCTTCGATACCAAGAGCCATATTAACGCAACACAGGTTGAAGATATTCTCAAGCGAACGGAAGTCCTCGTGTATGCCATCGGAATCGACGATGACGACGAAGATCCGTTGGTTTTGAGACGAACTCGATATCACATCTATCATTACATGCTTGGCCGGCTAACGAGTGTCAGCGGCGGCCGCGCATTCCGTTTGTTCACAGGACGAAACTACGCCCTTAACAGTCTGGCTCAGGTTCTTCTTGAGGAGCTTCATCAGCAGTACACACTCAGTTATTACCCGACTTCGGTTCCAGATAAGAATGTGTGGCACCAGGTCGAGGTGAAAGTGAACAGGCCCGGCTCGCAGATTCGGCATCGAACCGGGTATTACGCGACCGAAGCTAAAGCTAAGAGCTCCAATTAGCACCTGACCGAGCACTTTTCGTTAGCTTTGTCACTCCGACAATTCAAAGCGCGCACAATCAGTGCATATGCTATTTTGGAAGAGCATTGCAGAGTCCGTCTGAGAAGCAACGCTTGCCCGGTCTTAGGGTTTCCGATATGCTTGCACGAAAGGAATTTTAATGCTAGTAGTGACGCGGAAAAAGGACGAGAAGCTCATAATCGGAAACGAGATCGAGATTCAGGTACTCCGTATCGGCCGCGATAATGTCCGCTTGGGTATCAAGGCGCCGACGCACATTTCGATTTATAGGTACGAGATCTACGAAGCCATTAAAAGCGAAAATGTGGCCGCCGTCACATCTCAAATCCCCGATAGAGAAACTCTAGAGAAGCTGAAGGAAGTCAAAGCGGAATAGAAAGCCGACCGCACCGGCCTGGAATCACGGTTATGAAATGTGATCTTTGCACCGAGGATGACGGCCAAGGCATCCACTATCACGCCTTCATCGACGGAAAGCATCACTGGGTTTGCGAATCCTGCAAGAAAAAATTGAAAATCGAAACCGAACACATCGATGACTAGATTCCATCAGCCAGCGTGAATACTCGGGTATAGGTCCTCTGGTAGAGTTCGTGAATGGGCTGCTGCACGGAATACAGGAAGCTATTTTCAAGAGGTCCGAGATAGAAATGAAGCGAAGTAAGATTTGCGGAATCTTGCTGGTTCGATACCTGGTGAATCTCGGTTGTCTGGATGGTTAATAGTGATCCCGGCTTAAAGTCTTCCGAGTAATCTGCCCGAATATGCCCATTCGACATTTTTCGATAATTGTCCGCGGATAACACTCCATTCAGCGTGTAAACTGCGCAGATTGAATTGGCGTGGTCATGAATCGGACTGCGCTGCCCCGGACGCCAGCACAATACAAGGCACTCAAAATCCTGGCATTTATAGATGAGATTTCGGGCATACCGCTCATCGATGAAATGAATGAAAGGTTCGATTTCCGCGGGCTCGGGCCTTAGGTTTGAAATAAACCGGCGTAGATCTGAAAGCTGCATCTCTTTCGCTCGATGCTTGAGCTCTTCAATTGCAGCAATCAGGTTCATTAAACGTACCTTAAGATCATCACCGTGGAGAATCAAGCCATTCGGTTAGTCACATGGAATATTGAGAAAGGAAAGAGGTGGACACTTCTCAAAGAATGCCTTGAACACGAATCGATAAGAACCGCCGATGTGATCTGTCTGAATGAGGTCGATGAAGGAATGGCGCGGTCAGGCAATCTCAAGATCGCTTGCGAGATCGGCGATTGCCTTCAGATGCAAGTTGCCTTCGGTCAAACGTTCAAGGAACTGACCAAAGGCATCGATGAAGAATTGGCGGCACCAGGCGAGAACACGACGGCGCGGCAAGGCAATGCGATTTTAACTCGGCTTCCTTTGCTCGATTTCGAGAATCTGTCGCTGCCTTCATGTTTTGACCATTCGCAGCGGATCGAGAGGCGTGAAGGTAATCGGTGCGTGCTGATAGCGAGCCTCGATGCGGGATCGGGCCGCACGCTGACCGTCGCAAACACTCACCTGGAAGTTTTCGGTACAGCCAATTGCCGCCGACGGCAAATGGAATTTCTTCTTGAGCATCTCCCGGCAGGGCCCGTCGTCGTCACAGGCGACTTCAACACGAATACCTTTGATCGTGGTTCCGTTTTTCACACCTTCCGATCACTGACTAATCTGCTAAGCCGCAACGTGACAGCACGAACGATGAATCCCACTTCTTACGAGCCGCTGTTCGACACACTTCGACGTGCAGGTTTTTCATGGCAGGAGTTCAATGACACGCTCGCTACTTGTTCTGTCGATCTGTCGACACTTGAAGATCGCCAGTATGTACCTACGCTGCTGCGCAATTTCATTCTCTCGCGCCACCGAGTTCTACCTCTGCGGTTGGATTTTATCTGCTGTCGCGGCGTTCGGGCAGTTAGGGCCGGCCGGACGGTTACGGAACTACCCTGCCGGCCTAGCGATCATCTTCCAGTCACCTGTGATCTTGCGTTATAAGCAAAACCATGAATCCTCCGTTGTCATACATTTCTCCCAAAGCCGCCGTTAAGCCGAGTCCAATTGCCGGCCGTGGACTATTTGCCGTGGAACCAATTCGCCAGGGGGAAATCGTCTGCATAAAAGGCGGTCACATCTTCGATTCAAAAAAACTGCGGGAAATCAGTGCCAGGCTGGGTCCGGCAGAAATCCAGATTGAGGATGATTTGTTTATCGGACCCGTCCATGAGGAGGAGCGAGAAGGCTGCATGATCTTCAGCAACCATTCTTGCGCACCCAATATCGGCGTTCTGGGTCAGATCGTCTTCGTGGCCATGCGCAACATCACATCGGGCGAAGAGCTGACTCACGACTGGGCCACGACGGATGACGACAGCTATCAAATGGAGTGCCACTGCAATGCAGTGGAATGTAGAAAAGTCATTACCGGGCAGGATTGGCGCAAGAAAGAGCTGCAGGACAAATACCGAGGGTTTATGTCGGCCTACCTTCAGAGAAAAATCGACACATCATGAGTGGAATTGCCTAACTGGATGAAAAGCCCGGGGTCATGATCGAATCCGGAACATTTTCGTGAACGTGGTGTCTTGTAGTGAATTGGTGCGGAGGCCCAGCTATGAAGTCGGCGCTACTGACCTTGATTTTATTTGGGCTCCAATGGCCCATAGCCGGGATAAATGGTTCCATTCAGGGTTTCGTTCAGATTCTGGGTACAAACACGCCCATCGCAAACGCCCGTGTCGACGTGCGCAATGACTTTGGCGGAGCCGCCGCACAGGTGGTGACGACCGATGCGAATGGCCAGTTCCAAGCGCGTAATCTTCCGCCGGGACGCTATCGCCTTATTGCCTCCGGTGATGGATATGTGCCTGCCCAATTCGGTGACCGCGGCCGCGCGCCTCTCATTGAAGTCGGTCCTGGACAGGAAATTAAAAACATCGTGGTAGCGCTTACCCCCAAAAGCACGATCTCTGGACACGTGTACGATCAGTCCGCCAAGCCGGTAGCTAACGCGAGAGTGCAGGCGATGAGACATGCATATCAGGACGGCCATCGGATACTGGTTCCGATCGAAAGCTCGCGCACAGACGATTCAGGAGAGTACAGTTTGATGGGTCTCGTTCCTGGTCCGTACATCATTAGTTCAGTTCCAGTGGAATCATCCTGCCCAGGCGGATGCGCTGTAGAGGAAACGCTGCTGCCCGTATATTTTGCTGGGACAACAGATGCGTCCGCAGCCTCACCGATCGATCTTCCGCCCGGAATCAACTTCACTGGTGTCGACCTAAGGTTAGCGGAAACTCGCGCCGTGAGCATCAGAGGCCGGGTGACGAACGCAATAACAAATGGGCCGGCCGCAGCATCGGTGACACTGGTACCTCGAAGAGGCACAGCCGCTACGGGATCATTTCAGAAAGCCATAGCTTCTGCAGCCGGAACGTTCGAGTTTCGACATATCGCTCCGGGATCATACGAGGTCATCTCGACCAGCACCACCACGGATGACCGCCTTGCCGCCTCTATCTCAGTGGATGTTGGTAACGAAGAGATTGATGGTTTGACACTATCGCTTCTTCCTCAACTAACGATTGACGGTCGCATTCGCCTGGACAGCGGCGAAGTCTCAACCTTCAATTTAGGCGGTCTTCGCCTCGAGTTGCGTCGCGAGCCGTATACCCCGGAGTTGTTGGTGACGCTTCCAACTATTCGCCCCGACGGGACTTTCACGCTGACGGGTGTGACGCCAGGCGATTACAGGCTCAAGATCCGGATCGGCGGCCCTTCCGCTTACATCAAGTCCGCCAGGTACGGCTCAATTGATGCACTAAACGCACCATTTCATATTGGTGGTCCGGGAGAATTACAAATTGCCGTCAGCCAGAATTCCGCCAGCTTGGATGGGTTTGTGGGCGATGATTCACAACGGCCGATCGCAAATGCAACCGTCGTGCTGGTGCCCAATCCTCCTCGGCGGGATCAACTCGAGTTGTATTACAGCACGGCTTCCGACGTTTCGGGTCGAGTCCACTTCGACGGCATTGCACCCGGAGACTATCGGGTCTTCGCCTGGGAAGATGTGCCCGCAGATGCTTGGCAGGATCCCGATTTCATTCGCTTATTCGAAGACCGTGCCGCGCCGGTTCATCTCGATGAACGCGGCCAGGTGCGTATTCAAGTGCGATTGATCCAAAGCCGGTAGTGGACTGATGAATGCCGGCCGTCTTTGGCCCGCTACAGACGTGCCGTCGCCCCAAGGAACTGCACAATTTTGTACCCTGCCAGCGCATTGAATGGAAATTGACCCATTGTGTAATGCCCGCACGGAAGCCACGCCTGGTCGTAACAAACACCGCAGCGATCGAACTCGTCATATGCTTGCTGCGACAGCTCCGGCAGAAATGTCATATCGTAGCGGCCGGAAAGCATCAGAATCTTGCGATCCGAGCCTCGTAGCCGTTTGATAAATGGAAATGGGCTGATAGGCGACCACAGGAAACGCAGGTACTGAAGATCAACCGAATTTTCGAGCGATTGTTTCACGTGCTTCGTGGAGAGTCCGTTCCAGACGACATCCGCAAAAAAACTTGAAACGTGAATGAACACTCCGATGGAGAAACGATCGTCGTGAGCGAAAGTAAGGAAACCGATACACGATCCAACACTTGTGCCGAGTATTCCAACCCGTCGATGCCCACTCGCCATCAACCAGTCTGCCGCCCGGCGAGAGTCCAATACCGCCTGACGGATAGCACTTAACGTGCGGCCGATGTTTGAGGAGACCAGGTACTCCGATCGTTCCAACTGTGGCGGTTTACGGTCGTGATGGTAAGGCGGGCTCAGACGAAGGCACGTGATGCCCATACGCTGAAGGACCTTGCACAATGCCACATGGCTATCCCATTTGGAGTTCCACTGCGGCAGGACCACAAGGGCCAGGTCTTTTCCCGCACCGAAAAACCTGCCCCAAACCATATTGTTTTCCGCATACGGAGTGTTGACCGCACTGGGGAACCTCAGGATCTCGCCAGTGAGTTGGTAATCCTCGGTCGGCGCATAGGAATAAAAGGCGGCGCTATCCAGTAGCGCGCGCGAAACATAATCGCGCAATATCGCACTCGAATCGCCGTTCGCCGAAATGCCCAGGTGTTCCGTTCCCCATTCGAACGGCAACGACTTGCGATTCGTATCGCGGCCATGAAAGGAGAGTTCTCGTTTTTGGATAAAGCTACGAAGCATCGAACAAGTTAACAAGTGCCTCGGGCGCGGGAGGAACCGTTGCAACGAACAGATCCTCTTCGACGTGGCTGACCTGGCTCATGCCAACCAGTGACACTGTGACTCCTGGAGTGGATCGGACAAATTGGATCGCACGCTGCGTATCGGTTTTGAATCCCTTTAATTGCTCAGAGATGACGAGCGGAAGATTCCGGCTAAGGCGGCCCTGGAAGAGAGAAGCGCTGACCATTACCAAAATTCCCAGCTCACGGCACGCCTCCAACATCGTCACCGCTCTTCCGTTCAACGTCTGGTTTGCAGACGTGAACGCTTCGGTCATTGCCAGGTTGTAAGGCAGTTGTACTACGCGGAAATGGTGATCATCGCCGGCGACATCCCGGGCGCACTGGACCGCATCTTCGATCGAAACGTAATCCTCCGACGCTGGTGAAGAACGATAAGCGCTCCAGGTCGCAGTTCCGTACATTTGGATCTTCCCGTCGCGTACTGAACCTTCGAGAAACCCAAACGCGACGCGCAATCGCTTGTAAAACTCATCTCGATCGATCTCCGAAAGCTGCGTTTCGGGGTTGTGAAGATAAAAAATATCGATTGTGTGAACACCGAGATTCCTTAAGCTCTGGTCGAGTTGATGCTGCAAATATCGCGGCGTCATACAATGACTACCCGCCACAATATCGTGCGCGCCGATAATGCCTGGGTCCACGAATGTCCGCATCAGGTATTCTTGAGGATTTTGCGGAGGCTCACCGTCAAAACTGAGATAGCCGGCTTTCGTAGCGATGACTATTTCATCGCGGGTAGCTGTTCCGGAACTCGCGAGGTCTTGCAAGGCTTGCCCAATCGACCGTTCGCTCCGTTGAAACCGGTAATTGATGGCCGTGTCCAGAACATTTGCTCCGGTCTGGACGGCGACAAGTATAGCCTTCCGGTAATTGTTATCTGTTGCAAGATCCGCCTGGCCCAGATATGTCCCGAGACCAATAGAAGACATCGTTAACCCGCAGTGCTCCCGAAAGTGTCCGTCCGCCGTGATCCCTTTCAAGCGTTGGGCATATCGTTTTGTTCCTTGGGCTGTTGCCGGCATTAGAGTGCTTTCAATAATGCTTCCGCAGGATGCAAAGGCCGCCTGCCCGTTGCATGTTCCACTTGCTGCCGGCAGGAGACGCCCGGTGCGACGACAAGACTGTCAGGGTTATTTTCCACTGCTGGGAAAAGCCGGCGGCGTCCAATGGCGATCGAAATGTCATAGTGCTCCTTCTCGTATCCAAAAGAGCCTGCCATTCCACAGCACCCGGAGTCGATCTCTTCGACTGGATACGCGAGCGCTAAAGCTTCCTTCAAATAGCGCGAGCCAATTAGCGCCTTTTCGTGGCAGTGGCCGTGAATGAGCGCTTTCGTCTGCTGCCGTTTGAACTGAAGTTTCCATCGTCCAGCCTGCTTTTCTTTGACAATGAATTCTTCGAGCAAGAAAGAGGCTTTGCCCAGATCGACCGCCGCCTGACCTTTAACGAGATCCGGATATTCATCCCTGAACGTGAGGATACAGCTAGGTTCGCATCCGATAACACAGTAGCCCTGTTGAACGAAGGGATGAAGCTGCTGAACATTGAATGCGGCGTTCTCTCTGGCGTCTTCAGCGAGTCCCTTCGAGATCATCGGTCGTCCGCAGCATTTTCTCTGTTCGACGATTCGAACGTCATAACCGGCGGCTTCGAGAAGCTGTGTGGCTGCTTTTCCGATATCTGGATAGTTGTAATTGATGAACGTGTCGTGAAAGAGAACGACCTTCCTATCGGACACTCGGGGTTTGCCGTTTGGAGTCGAGGACGGAAGACGCCTTGCGAACCAAGCCTCGAAAGTTTGTTGGGCAAACTGCGGAAGTTTCCTTCGAGCATCGATTCCCACGAATCGATCCAACATTCGGCGTACTACAGAATTGGTCAGTGTCCAGTTGGCCATTTCCGGCCAGATCGACGCGACCCTACTTGCAGTGTGGATATTGGCGAACATTCGAGATCGCAAAGGTGTGCCGTGCGCTTCGTTGTAATGCGCCAGAAACTCGTATTTGAGCTTTGCCATATCCACATTCGAGGGACACTCGGCCTTGCAGCCTTTGCATTCCAGACACAGGTCGAGCGCATCGTGGAGATCCTTGCCCGTGAACTCTTCCGCCGGCAAAGTTCCTGACAGTATTTCCCGCATGAGGTTGGCACGACCACGCGTGGAGTGTTTATCTTCGAGCGTGACCATGTAAGACGGACACATCGTGCCTTCATTCTTCTTGCGGCACACGCCTGCGCCATTACAGAGCTCTACGGCTGTGGCGAACCCGCCTTCGCGCGAAAAATCGTAATGCGTGTTCACGGCGATTGTGCGGTACTCCGTTCCATACCGTAGGTTTTCCGTCATTGGTGGCGCATTGACGATTTTTCCGGGGTTCATCCGGTTCTCGGGATCGAACGCACGTTTCACATCTTGAAAAGCCTTATAGACACGTGGCCCGAAAAGTTTCTCGTTTAGATGACTTCGTGCCAATCCGTCGCCATGCTCGCCGCTCATGCTGCCGCCAAATTCGAGGACCAAGTCCGTAATTTCGTCGGTCATGTCTTTCATCACCTGGATCTCGCGAGCGTTTTTGGTATTGATGAGGGGCCGGATGTGAAGACAACCCACGCTGGCATGGCCGTAGTAGCCGGCGCTGGTATCGTATTTGTGAATCACATCACGAAAGCGAATAAAGAACTCCGGCAGCTTTGCCGGCTCCACGGCGCAATCTTCGACGAACGCAATCGGTTTACGCTCCCCCTTCATGCCAAGCAGAAGCCCGAGGCCGGCTTTCCTTACCTTCCAAATACTCGTTTGTGCGGCCGGATCAAAGGCCCGCACATAGGCATAACCCGCTTTATCGCGTTTGAGCGCGGCTTCCATCGCGTCGAGCTTGGACCGAAGTTCCTGCTCGTTTGCCCCGTAGAACTCAACCACAAGCAACGCGTCGGGGTTTCCTTCTACAAAACCCATCAGGCGTGAGATTTCAAGTGAGTTGCGCCCGAGTTCGACGATCATCCTGTCGATCAATTCGACAGCAGCAGGTTCGAACTGAAGAATGATTTCCGTGGCCCGAATGGAGTCGACAATATCCGCAAAATGTACAACGCAAAGAGCCGTTGCTGGCGGCCGAGGCTCGATTTTCACCTTTGCTCGACGCACTGCAGCGAGCGTGCCTTCCGAGCCGACGACTAGTTTGACGAGGTTAAATTTCCCATTCCGTACAAACTCATCGAGGTTGTAGCCACTGACACGTCGCATGATTTTGGGAAAACGGCGTTCGATCTCATCGCGATTCGCTCGAACAATATCCGCGATGCGGCCTTCTATCCCGCCTCGAACGGAGGCTTCTTCGAACTTGGTTTCTCCCAAGGTTCTGCCTTCGCCTGAGGCGAGCACCACGTCCATTTCAAGAACGTGGTCAATTGTCTTGCCGTACAGAATCGAATGCGAACCCGCGGAATTGTTGCCCATCATTCCGCCAATAGTGGCGCGATTCGCCGTTGACGTGTCGGGCCCAAACAAAAAGCCCATCGGTCTGAGGTGGAGATTCAGCTGCTCTTGAACGACGCCCGGCTCGACCAAAGCCCAGCGCTCCTCAGTGTTCACTTCGACCACTCGGTTCAAGTACTTCGACATATCGATGACGACCGCATCACCGACAGTTTGCCCGGCCAGGCTTGTGCCGGCCCCACGCGGCAGCACGGGTACGCCGAACTTTCGGGCAGTTTCCATGGTGGCAAACACATCCTCGTGTGTGCGGGGGATTACAACTCCGATTGGCTCGATTTCATAGATGCTCGCGTCCGTGCTGTACATCATCCTGGAAGCGCGGTCGAATCGAACCTCGCCGTTGACATGGAGTTTCAGGGATTGGTAAAGATCCTCATTCATAATTCTTAAGATCGCTGTAAATGGAACCCCAGAGTTTAGCACGGCTCGATTTGCCGCTTCTGTCGTAGAATCGATATAGATACACGCTCTGCCGCCAGAAGGTTATGTCTGCCATCCTCGTTCTCTTCTTCTTGAGTTTTTTCCAAGCTGATCCGGAGCCGCTACCGGACGTAAGCTCGTTCCTTGCCGAGTTCCGTAAAACCCTACATAACGACAATGTCCTGCTGAGCCAATATACGTATTCCGAGAAACGTACCCATATTGAACTCGATTCGCGCGGTCGGCCCGGCGACACTGCGGTTGAGGTGTATGAGATTACGGGCGGTTCCGACCCATCTATCCTGTATCGCCGTCGTATTTCAAAAAACGGAGTACCTGTTCGGGACGAAAAGCCGGAAAAAATACGTCGGGCCGGACTCAGGGACGACACCGAACTCATAGAGGATGTCTTCGGAGTCTATGACATTCAAATTGCGGGCCGGGAAGATATTGACGGCCGGCCTACGATCCGGCTTACATTTAAACCCCGCGCAGATTACAAGCCCAAAACCCGGCAAGGGACCATCCTGAAGCACACCGCCGGACAAGCGTGGGTTGATGAATCCGATTACCAGCTAGCGCGAGTTGAAGCCGAAGTGATCGACACAATCTCAATGGGATTTGGCCTGCTGGCAAAACTTCACAAGGGTGCGCGTGTCTATGCCGAGCGCCGCAAGATCAACGACGAGGTCTGGCTTCCAGCCAAAACTGAAGTGTCGGTACGGGGCAGGATTTTTCTTGTGAAGGGCATCAATATGCGGGAAATCGTGGAGTACTCGGATTATATGAAGTTCACGGTTGATACGAATCTCGAGTATCCAAAAGAATAACGGAACACAATAACCACGAAATGCGCGAGGAAGGCTATTCCTTTGTGCACCTTGTGTTTTTGGTGTTCCGTTTCTTTTACTCGATCGGTTCTTTCCGAACTTTTTTGCGGCTACGCTTTCGTGCGAGGGCCTGTTTAATCCGTTTTTTTTCCCCAGGTTTGAGATAGAAGGAGTGTTTTTTAACTTCCTTAATAATATCTTCCTGTTGAACCTTCCGCTTGAACCGTCGCAGCGCATTCTCGATGGATTCACCATCCTGAATCCGAACTTCAGCCAATCAATACACCCCCCATCCGGTTGCAATAGACTTCCGATTATCACATACTTCGGCGGTTATGGCGATGTGTCCATTGTGCTCTGAGCGGTCCGGAAAGCGGTATTGTCCAGCAAAAGGCGAGCAAATTTGTGCTGTATGTTGTGGCACTAAGCGAGAAATCGAGATCGACTGTCCATCATCTTGCGGATACCTGAAGGCGAGTCGCGCGTATCAGGCGGAGAAGCCGATGATCGACACAGAACTTGCGGCGAAAGTTAACAAGTACGATGACAGTTTCGTGCAGCGCCATAACGCAATATTGATGGCCGTCAACGATTGCGTCGTTGAGGAGCGAGCAGCCTCGCCCTGGCTGGTCGACCAGGATGTCATTGAGGCATACAAGGCACTCACGGCGACGATGAAGACTTTGGCCAGCGGCATCTACTATGAGTCCCTGCCGGAGAGCAACGTGCGGCTTTCATTATTCAGGCGTCTGAAAACCATGTTGGAACAGAGAATGGCACCGGAAACAACAACTGGAGAACCTGTGCTGAAGGTTTCCGAGGCGATCGACATTCTGGACTTCCTCACCGTCGCCGCTCAGGCTAACTCCAGTGTTCGCCCGCGGAGTCGCAGGTACTTAGATTGGATCTGTGAAACCTTCGGATATCCACAGCCGCAACACTCAAGCGGCCTGATCATTCCTTAGGCGCGTGTGAATATTCTTGCGATACGATTCGCCCGGCTGGGCGATGTGATCTTATTGCTTCCCGCATTGTCCTCGCTCAAACGAAGATTCCCGGGATCCCGATTGACCTTGTTAACCGGCCACAGGTGTGCACCGATCGCCGAGTTGTGTCCCGCGATAGACCAGGTAATTGCGGTCAATCGGCTGGCAATGAGAGATGGCCCGGTCTGGTCCGCCCTTAGGGAGATCGGCCGCCTGGTGTGGGATCTCAGACGGAAACACTTCGATCTGATTGTCGATTTCCATAGTTTTCGGGAGACAAATCTATTGGCTCTAGTATCCGGCGCACGGAGTCGTATAGGCATGAAACGGTATGGCGCCCCGTATTTAGGATTCTGTTTCAATCTGCCGCCGGTTCTCGAAGACAAGAGGATTCATGTAGCAGATATGTTCGAAAGGGTTGTGGCGGGCATTCCGCCAGCGACTGAGCCTCATCCCGAACGGACTGCCAAACCGTGGCTGACCGTTGAGAGACGTCGAAGTTCCGGCCCGCCTAAAATAGCTTTTTTTGTAGATGCTCCGGTGCCTGAGCGGATTTGGCCGGCCAAACGATTTGCAGAAGTTGCGGACTTTGTTATTGAGAAATTCGGCTTCTCAGTGGCCGTTATTTCGAGCAAAGAACGGGGCGACCTGGCTGTGGCCGTGCGCGATTTCAGTCGGAATCCCGACCAACTGTCGGTCTGTATAGACATGAACCTGGGGATGATTGCTCAGATCATCGGTTCTGCGGTTTTGTTCGTGAGCAACGACACTGGACCGATGCACCTGGGGCCAGCCGTCGGTACGCCTACACTGGGCCTCTTTAGCGTCGGCTTTCCCGAACACTTTCGGCCCATGGGCCCGAATGACAGGTTCTTACGTTCGAACCCGATTCATCTTATTCAGGTCAAAGATGTAATCGCAGTGTTGGAAGAGATGTGGGCTACTGCTGATCGAGATCTTCAATGCTGATTTTCAGTGAGCGGAGGAATTTCAGGTCTTGAGCGGTAACCTTGAGCTTCATTTCGCCACTCTTCAGTCCGCCGGACGTAGCTTCTTCACCTGAATCCGTCTTCGATCTCTTGTTGAAGCCGATGGTTGCTTCCAGGACGAGGAAAACGTCGTAACCTGCGTTACGAACGTTTTGGATAGCCTCACTGATATCTTCTGATTCCGAGAGTGCGTCATTGATAGCAGCGCCGAGTTCTTTCATCAGTTGCTTCAGATTGTCATCTAACTGCATTTGAGCCCCATCCTACGAAGAATGATCGAATTTGGTCAATTCACAATTTACAAGCTCGCTTTGACGACGATGATGCTACCCTAACGACTTCACTTGCGTGCACGTTTGTGGCCGCAGGAACAGGTCGATTGCCCACCATGACACGAAACTTAAAACTCATTTTCGGCGACTTTCTTAAATCTCTACGCCAACTCTGGTTGGAAGTCGTTGGCGGGATCTTCCTGGCATTGGGTGTCGTCTTCGTACTGGCCGCGATTCAAGAATATCGAAGATATGTGGACACGCCCGAAATAGGAACCGGACGATTCCTGCTGGTTGTAATGTTCTCCGGAGTGATGTTCTTCTTTGCTCTCGAAAGCTTTTGGAAATCTAGGAAACATCGGTAGTGAAGGCTTCGCAGTACAAGAGCCATACCGACCCTGAACTGATCGCGCTCTGCCTGGAGGGTGATGCGCTCGCCTGGGAAGCCTTGATCACGCGATATCGCCGACTGATCTACTCTGTTCCAGTTCGCTTTGGTTTCACCACTACCGATGCCTCAGATGTGTTTCAGAGTGTTTGTGTGATTCTCCTGGAGCACCTTCGTGAGGTAAAGGATGAAAACAAGATCAGCGCCTGGCTGATTACCACCACCACCAGGGAATGCATTCACCTCAAGGCGGTCAGAACAAGAGAGACGGGAACAGAGGACGACTACGAGGAACCGCTGGATCCGGCCGAAAACGTGGAAGAAATCCAGATTATGACTCAACAAGAGCAAATTGTGAGAGAGTCCGTTGGCGAATTGCCTACGCGCTGCCGCTCCTTGATCGAAATGTTGTATTTCGATGCGCGCAACCTGAGCTACGAGGAGATTGCCCAACAAATGGGAATGCCCGTTGCGAGTATCGGGCCTACCAGAGCTCGATGTCTCGAAAGATTGCGCAAAATTGTTCGCCGTAGAGGCGTTAAATGAGGAAGAGTTTCAGTTTAGAAAGTTTTTGTATTTTTTCGAAAGATTTACCCCTCATTATTATTGGTACATACAAGGAGAGGTTTTCCACAACCCATGGACCAAGGAGAGTAGAGAATGGGGCATTTAAGTCTTGAAGATGTAGTCGAGTATCTTCACAATCCGGGCGCGCCGGTCAAGAAACTGACGGTTGAGGAACACGTTGCGAGCTGCCCCGGCTGTCTGAAACAAATACAGGAATTTCAGATCCTCGTCACTCGTCTCCAGCAAGACGCTTCATTCGAACCCCCTGCAGAATTACTCCAATGGGGAATCGATTTATTCCAGCCATTAGTCAGGCCGAAGTCGGCCGGTGGTCTGCGCAAAATCATCGCCTCCCTTGTGCTCGATACATTGGACCAACCCATGCCGCTGGAGGGTGTTCGCCGTGTAGGAGCCCCGCCTCGGCAACTGCTCTTTCGGGCCGGCGATGTCGATGTGGATGTCAAAATCGAATCCATGGAAGCCCACGATCGGATTTCTCTGGTTGGACAGGTGTTGTCTAGCGCCACAAAATTCTTCGATAATACTCCGGTGAAATTGGAGGCCCACGGCATCGTCCGCTACCACACAACAACCAACGTTGTGGGTGAATTTTCGTTCGATGAGGTCCCGAAAGATACGTATCATCTGTCGGTGGATTTGCCGGAAGGTCAGATCACGTTGTTTTGCGTCCATCGGGGTAACTCCTAACTAAACAAGCTCGGAACGATTCCGAGTCGCCACACGTAAGAAGCGCTGGTAGTTGTTGGCAACTTTGTCTAACCCGGAACAGTGCCTCGCGGCGCTTGCTCAGATCCGTGACGCTGCAGAGCAACGCGCGTTGATATCGAGCGCCGAAGGTGCGCCGACCCTGTCCCTCATTGAATCGATCAGCGCGAGAATCCGCGAACTCCTTCCCCGTGATCCAGATCTGGCCGAGACTTTAGGCGAGACAAGCTTCTATCTCGCTTCCGTGATCAACACTCCAGTCGCCTGGGCATTTGCGAATCGATCGCGGGCGCAAGTCCTCTACACCATGCGAAAGTCCGCCGAAGCCGAACCTTTTTTCAACAAAGCCGTGGCGCTGTTTGAAACGGCAGGACTGGTTGGAGAGGTGGGCCGAACTCTAGTTGGCCAGATCGACAATCTCATGTACCTGAGCCGGTACGCCGAAGGCCTCGAGGTGGCACAACGCGCTCGGAATGCTCTGGAACAGGCAAGTGACGGCCAATACCTTTCTCGATTGGAGATCGCCCTGGGAAATCTACACTACAGGCTCAATCGATACAGCGAATCACTCGATCACTACGAACGCGCCCAGAATGCTCTGGCGAACTCAGATGACTTTTTGGCGATCGCATCGATCGGTCTGAATCGCGCTTACGTGCTCACGGAAATGAACCGATTTGATGAGGCTGTCGAGTCGTTCGAGCTCACAAAAGAACATTGTGAACGGCACGGCATGACGCTGTGGGCTGCGATAGCTGACCGCGGTATCTCCCAGATGCATTTCAGACGGGGGAACTACTCCACTGCGCTCCGTATTCTCGAGCAGGTCCGGCGAAAACATGATGAGCTTTCCGATTCGCGCCGTGTGGGTTTGTGCGACATGGACCGTGCCGAGATTTATCTCGAACTGAATCTTTTCGATGATGCCCGAATGATCGCAGCCCGGGCCTACGAGACTTTCGACCGGTTGGGGAACAAGTACGAGGGTGGAAAATGTCTGGCCTACCAGGGGATCGCGGAGTTCAAGCTACAGAAAGATAAAGAGTCCGAAAACACGCTTGTAAATGCCCGTAGCATTTTTCTTGATGAAGGAAATGATGTGTGGGTCGCGGTGATCGATCTCTGGCGCGCGCAGCTTTTCATCCGTCAACAGCAGTTTTCGACGGCTCAGGAACTGGCTCAGCGCGCAGCCGAGGTGTTCGAGAAGCAGCAGGCTCCGGCACGCGCCGCAAATGCGAGAGTGCTGTCTGCTCAAAGCTGGTTGCAACTGGAAGAACCTGCTCCTGCCCTGAGAGAAGCGCAAAAAGCGCTGGATGAACTCGAGGGATACCATGCTCCTTGGGTCTCCTACCAGTGCTACAACACGCTCGGAAGGCTAAAAGAGCTGAATGGAGCTCTCGATGAGGCCGAACAGCTTTACATGAAGGCAATCGAGCAAATGGAATCGCTGCGTGGAAATATCCGGCTCGATGAAATGCGCATGTCTTTTGGGCGCGATAAGTATCAGGTTTATGAAAACATCGTGAACGTGAAACTCACGAAAGGAGACCGTCGCGCCGCCTTTCAATTTGTAGAGCGTTCCAAGTCACGCACCCTGATCGATCTTCTTGAGAAAAATCTCGAGACGGTTTGGGATACCGGTGCAGAAGAATCACCTCGACTCCAACGCATCCGCAAAATCCGTGAAGAGCTGAATATCTTTTACAGCCGGCTGAATGAGCTTGGCGCGACTGCCCGCGCAGCAGCAGCCGATGGTACGCGAGAAGCGATTTCACAACGAGAGCAGGAGCTCGTCGAACTGCTCCGCGAAGTAGGATCCGAAAAATCCGGCTGGGCGACGCTGCAAGGTTTGAAAATTCCAGAAATCGAAGAAGTCCAGGCGATGCTCCAGCCGGACGAGTTGTTATTGGAGTATTACACGATTGGTGATCGCTTTCAGGCCTTCATTGTCGGGCATGAAACCTTCGACGTCGTCCGCGACTTAACGACGATTGAGAGCGTACGAGCTTCTCTGAAGGGGTTGACGTTCCAGCTCTCTAAGTTTCATCTGCAGACAGCATATGTGCAATCGCATGCGCCGATGTTGCTCACTGCAACGCAGCATCACCTTCGAAATCTGTATCATTATCTGATCGAACCGATAAACGACAAGATTTCGGGGCGGTCGTTAATCATCGTACCGCACCACACGCTGCACTATGTTCCGTTTCAGGCGCTGTTCGATGGGGAAAAATATCTTATCGATCGTCACTCAATCTCCCGTGGACCGAGCGCGTCAGTACTCAAGATTTGCCGGGAGAAAAAGATAGAGAAAACGGAACAGGACTTAGTACTCGCGGTGGCAGACGAAATGACACCGCATATTAATGAGGAAGTAGAAGCACTGCGCGAATTACTTCCAAAGGGGTTGTTTTTTGTAGGAAAAGAGGCGCGAGTCGACAAGCTTCGACGCTATGGACAGACAGCAGGGAAACTGCACATTGCGGCGCATGGAATTTTCCGCTCAGACAACCCAATGTTTTCGTCTCTGAGGCTCGGTGATTCCTGGCTAAATCTCTTTGATATCTTTAACCTCCAACTTGGCGCCGAGTTGACTGTGCTGAGTGCCTGCGAAACCGGGATGAGCACCGTTTGGGAAGGCGATGAACTGCTGGGGCTGGCCCGGGGCTTTCTGTATGCCGGAACTCCGTCGCTCCTGATTAGCCTGTGGACCGTAAATGACCGTACTACAGCACAGCTCATGCGGGGCTTCTATGAGGGATTGTCGCGGGGTTTGTCGAATTCGCGGGCATTGCAAGAAGCCATGATCGAAGTAAAGGCCCGCTTTCCTCATCCTTATTACTGGGCTCCCTTCATCTTGATGGGTAAGTCCTAAGTCAATTGCGGTACTCTAGCCCCTATGGACCCGTTGTATCGGCCCGGTTCTGCAGGATCGGAACAGAGAAGCTTGCCTGGGGAGTTTCCTTACACTCGAGGAATCCAGCCGACAATGTATCGCGGCAGGGTGTGGACCATGCGTCAGTACGCTGGATTTGGTTCAGCCAAAGAAACCAATGCGCGATTCAAGTATCTCCTGTCAAACGGCCAAACCGGACTTTCTGTAGCGTTTGATCTGCCGACGCAATTAGGGATGGATTCCGATCATCCGCTGGCTATCGGTGAGGTGGGCAAAGTCGGAGTGTCCATCGACACGTTACACGATATGGAAACCGTGTTCGATGGGATTCCACTCGATCGCGTATCCACTTCAATGACAATCAACGCGACAGCGGCAATCCTTCTGGCCATGTACATCGCCGTTGCGAAGAAGCAAAACGTCTCACCGAACCTTATCAACGGTACGATTCAGAACGACGTTCTGAAGGAGTACATCGCTCGCGGACTGTATATCTATCCACCAACCTTTTCACTGCGCCTGGTAACGGACATCTTCGCCTACTGCCAGTACGAGGTGCCAAATTGGAACACGATTTCCATTAGCGGATATCACATCCGTGAAGCGGGCGCGACAGCTGTCCAGGAGCTTGCGTTCACCTTCGGCAATGCCATTACATACGTGCAGGCTGCATTGGATCGTGGTCTCAACATCGACGCCTTTGCTCCCCGTATTTCCTTTTTTTTCGATACGCACAACAATTTTCTGGAAGAGATCGCGAAATTTCGCGCCGCGCGCCGCATCTGGGCAAAGCTTATGAAGGAACGCTTCAGGGCGCAGAACCCCCGCTCCTGGATGCTGCGGTTTCATGCCCAAACAGCGGGATCATCTCTTACGGCGCAACAGCCGGATAACAATATCGTTCGAGTTACGATTCAGGCCTTGGCTGCGATTTTAGGGGGAGCCCAGTCGCTGCACACGAACTCGAAAGATGAGGCTCTGGCAATCCCGACGGCCGATGCCGCTCGACTCGCGTTGAGGACCCAGCAGATCATCGCCTACGAATCCGGTATTACGAACACTGTCGATCCTGTTGGAGGCTCATATGCTATAGAGGCAATGACGGACCAGACGGAGCGGGACGTGACGCAATACCTCGAGAGGATCGAGCAAATGGGTGGAATGCTGCAGGCGATCGAGAGTGGCTGGATCCAAAACCAGATTCACGAGTCGGCCTATGCATATCAGCAGTCAATCGAAAAAAAGGAACGGATCATTGTCGGCGTTAACGACTTCCGAGTTGATGAGAAGCAGAAGATTCCCATTCATTCTTCAGATCCCGATCTGGAAGCCGCTCAAATCGAAGCTGTGAGGCGCATTCGTTCGGAACGGGACAAGCATTCCGCTTGTGCAGCGCTCGAGCGCCTCGAGGAGGCGGCTCGAAGTTCGGAGAATCTGATGCCGTTCATCATCGAAGCTGTCGAAGCCTACACCACGGTAGGAGAAATCTCCGACGCCTTTCGACGCGTTCACAAGGAATACCAGGAGGCGTGGACGATTTGACCGACGTTCTCCAAGTTAAGAACCTCAAAACATACTTCGTGACCGACCAGGGAGTTGTCAAAGCCGTCGACGATGTGTCCTTCAACGTCGCTAAGGGCAAGACGCTTGGCCTAGTTGGTGAAAGTGGCTGCGGCAAAAGCGTAACCGCGATGTCGATCGCGCGTTTGGTTAGTCCGCCTGGTCGGATCGTCGGGGGTGAGGTCCTTTTAAATGGACGAAATCTCATTCCGCTATCCGATCAGGAAATGCGTCGGGTCCGCGGTGCACAAATAGCGATGGTCTTCCAGGAGCCAATGACCGCGCTCAATCCCGTTCTCCAGGTGGGATTCCAGATTGCCGAGGCGGTTCTTGCGCACGAGAAGGTCTCGAGGCGTGAAGCCTGGGCAAGAGCAGTGGAAGCGATGAAGGCTGTTTCCATCCCTGACCCCGCCAAGCGGGCAACGGACTACCCCCACCAGCTCTCGGGAGGTATGCGGCAACGAATCATGATTGCAATGGCCCTCGTATGCAATCCGGCGCTCGTTATTGCCGATGAGCCGACCACGGCGCTGGATGTCACGATTCAAGCTCAGATTTTGGAGTTGCTCGACGATCTGCGCAAGCGATATCACCTTTCACTGATTTTGATTTCTCATGATCTGGGCGTGATTGCAGAAGTAGCGGAGACGGTTGCCGTGATGTACGCAGGCAAGATTGTCGAGATGGGATCCGCGATGGATGTGTTTCACAATCCTAAGCATCCCTATACGCAGGGTCTGCTTCGTTCAGTTCCTCGTCTCGGCTCCAGCGCAGCTCAAGCCGACAGCCGAAGTCGCCTCTACGCTATCGAAGGCATGGTGCCGAATCTGTTGCGTATGCCCGACGGCTGTTCTTTTGCGCCACGGTGCTACAAGAGGACTGCCGAGTGTACCGTTTCCGAGATTCCGCTTGAACGGCTTGACGAACGCCAGGAGGTTCGTTGCATTCATGCCTGATGCTGCCGAGCCTCTCCTCCGGGTTCAACACTTAAAGAAGTATTTTCCAATTCACAAAGGCGTGTTAGGCCGTGTCGCGGCTCATGTGAAGGCCGTGGACGATATCAGCTTCGAAATCCATCGTGGCGAAACATTCGGCCTCGTGGGCGAATCGGGTTGCGGGAAGACGACGGCGGGCCGCGCCATATTGCGTCTCATCGAGCCCGACGACGGCACGATCCGATTCGACGGCGTTGATGTCCTGTCGCTCGGAAAACAGGAATTGCGCCGCAAACGACGCGATATGCAGATCATTTTTCAGGATCCCTTTGCATCATTGAATCCCAGGATGACGATCCGCACTATCGTCGGCGAACCTTTTGCGATCCATCGAATCGCCAGCGGCAGCGAACGAGACGACCGTGTGGTCCACCTTCTCCAAACAGTTGGGCTGGATTCCGGCGTGATGAACAGGTATCCCCACGAATTTAGCGGCGGCCAGCGGCAGCGCATCGGCATTGCGCGGGCGTTGGCTCTGAAGCCGAAATTGATCGTTGCCGACGAGCCGGTCTCCGCGCTCGACGTGTCAATTCAAGCTCAAATCATCAACCTTCTCGCCGATCTGCAGCAGCAATTTGGTCTCACGTATCTTTTCATCTCCCACGCCATTCCCGTGATCGAGCACATTTCGACTCGGATCGGCGTCATGTATCTGGGCAAATTGGTAGAGGTCGGGACCAGCAAGCAGATCTGTACCGCTCCCAGACATCCTTACACTCAAGCCCTCCTAAGCGCCGTACCAATTCCCGATCCGGCTGCTCGAAAGCAACGCGTCGTGCTTCGAGGCGACGTACCGACACCTATCAATCCACCGGCCGGCTGCCGCTTTCACACCAGGTGTCCTATTGCCGTTGAGCGCTGCAGAGTCGAAGAGCCCCCCTTACGTCAGATCGAAGATGGGCGGGATGTTGCGTGTCATTTGGTTTGAGGAAGCCCACTAACTGAGCGCTTATGCGTTTTGAGCTCATTACGAAGGATAAAAACACGCGGGCTCGCCGTGGCAGGCTGCACACCGCTCATGGTGTGATCGAGACGCCGATTTTCATGCCTGTTGGTACGCAAGCGACCGTGAAATCGCTGACGCCCGAACAACTCCGGGATTTGCAGGTGGAGATCCTTCTTTGCAATTCGTATCACCTCTTCCTGAGGCCGGGTCATGAAAGCGTGGCGCGCCTGGGAGGCCTGCACAAGTTTATGGGCTGGAACCGGCCGATTCTAACGGACAGCGGCGGTTATCAGGTTTTCAGCCTCAGTTCTCTACGTGACGTCAGCGAAGATGGCGTTCGATTTCGATCTCATCTCGACGGGAGTACGCACTTCCTGAGTCCTGAGCTTGCTATTGATGTGCAGCAAACCCTGGGATCTGACATCATGATGATTCTGGACGACTGCCTCGCTTATCCTGCGGATCACTTTGCAGCAGAGCGGTCGATGAAGCGGTCATTGGCATGGGCGGACCGGTGTAACAGGCACTGGATTGCTACAGGCCAAAACGACGAGCGGCAGAAACACTCGGCGTTGTTGGGGATCGTTCAGGGCAGCATATACGGGGATCTTCGCCGAGAGAGTGCGGAACGGCTCGGGGCTATGGATTTTCCGGGCTACGCCATTGGAGGACTCGCTGTCGGCGAGCCGAAGCCTTTGATGTACGAAATTATCGAGCAGGTCGAACCGTATTTACCCGAAGAGAAGCCGCGGTATTTGATGGGAGTGGGTACTCCTGCCGACCTTGCAGAGGGCGTTGCACGCGGCGTCGACATGTTCGACTGCGTCATGCCGACTCGACATGCTCGCAATGGGTGGTTATTTACAAAAAGCGGCCACATCGTGATCAAGCACTCGAAATACAAGGATGATCCGGAACCGATCGATGCGTCGTGTGGATGCATCGTGTGCCGAACGTACTCCCGTGCTTATTTGAGGCACCTATTCCTAGCCGGTGAAATTCTATCGTCGGTTTTGAACACGATTCACAATCTGTACTTCTACCTTGACACAATCCGCCGAATCAGGCAGTTTATCGAGTTTCACCACTTTAACGAATTCCTCACAGAGACAAGGAGAATGGGAGCTCATTAAGTGTTTCTTCAGCAGCAGGCCCAGCAGCCCGGTGGCATCGTTTCGTTTTTGCCCCTGATCTTCATACTTGGAATTTTTTACCTCATCGTTTTTCTCCCCGCGCGCCGCCGTCAAAAAAAGCTCCAGGAGATGGTCAGCAATCTGAAGGCGGGCGATAAGGTCGTCACTTCAGGCGGGATTTACGGTACGATAGTAGGATTCAAAGACGACAGAATTCAGCTGCGCATAGCGGAGAACGTCAAAATCGAGCTTTCCCGAAACGCAGTCACCGCGTTGCAGGGATCCGAAACAGAATAAGTGCAATATGAATAAGCGAGTTCGAACGCGACTTTTAATCATTGTGGGCGTTACGGTTCTATCCGTGGCGTTGTTTGCCGGATTTCCTCCGAGTTTCGCGAAGATGAAGGAAAGGGTGCATTTGGGCCTGGATCTCAAGGGAGGAACGCACCTGGTTCTGCAGGTCGTGACCGACGATGCCATCCGTGCAGAAACCGATCAGGCAATCGACAGCACGCGGCAGGAGCTTCAGAAGCAAAACATCATCTTCCGGCAGCTGACTCGCACCCAAAGCAACACGTTGCAAGCTGTGGGAGTTGATCCCAATAAGGATGCGGATTTCCGACGCATTTTGAATGAGCGGTTCACGGAATGGGATCTGGTATCGACGGCGGGCGAGGTGCCGAATACGTATACGATTCGCCTGAAACCTCCTCAAGAACAGGCATACCGCCAGCAGTCCGTAGATCAAGCAATCAACACAATCCGGAACCGAATCGACCAGCTTGGTGTCGGCGAAGTCGTCATCCAGAAACACGGGGGACCCGGAGAAGACGAGATCCTCGTTCAGTTGCCCGGTGTCGACGACCCGGCTCGCGTGAAAAACATTATGCAATCGACCGCGCAGCTGGAACTGAAACTGGTAGATAGCGGGCCCTATCCGAGTCAGGCGGCGGCCGCTCAGAATTACGGCGGTTTTGTGCCTTCCAATCTCGAGGTTCTTCCCTCCGTTGAGCGGGACGTTGCATCGGCCGAAGGCACGTATTACGCAGTCCAGCAGGTTGCTTCGATCACCGGCCGTGACCTCAAGGGCGCTTACCCTTCCCGCGACGAAAATGGCCGCCCGGCAGTCAGCTTCAATCTGAATGCCGACGGGGCTCAGCGGATGGGTCGCGTCACAGGCGAGAACATGGGCAAAATGTTGGCCATCGTTCTCGATAAGCGAATCCAATCCGCGCCGCGAATCAATGGACGGATTACGGATTCAGGGATCATTACCGGCGGAGCGTCAGGTTTTGCCCCCCAGGCTGCCCAGGATTTGGCGCTCGTCCTGCGGTCTGGCGCATTACCCGCTTCGATAAAGTACCTCGATGAAGAGGTGGTAGGCCCCACGCTCGGCGCGGATTCCATTCGTGCCGGTCTCATTGCCGCCGTCGTTGCGCTGCTTTCCGTCGTCGTCTTTATGCTCGTCTATTACAAGCTATCCGGGGTGAATGCGACCATCGCGATGGTGCTGAATCTCATCATCCTGTTCGGCGCGATGGCCTACTTTGGCGCGGCATTGACGCTGCCCGGGATTGCCGGTGTCATTCTCACAATCGGTGTCGGCATCGATTCGAATGTGCTGATTTTCGAGCGCATTCGGGAAGAGCTTCGCGCCGGAAAGACAGCCGTTTCTGCGGTAGTCACCAGTTTTGGCCGTGTCTTTATAACTCTCGTAGACACCCATCTGGCTGCCCTGATTTCTGCGACTTTCTTATTTCTGTTCGGAACGGGTCCGGTAAAAGGCTTTGCGGTGACCCTGGTGATCGGCCTCGTTTCGAACATGTTCACGGCGGTTTTCGTGTCGCGGACCCTTTTTGAATGGGTGCTTAATCGCAGACAACGCCCTGAAACTATTAGCATTTAGAATCTGGGAACAATTGAAGACACGCTGGTGTCTAAAGGTAAGTTCGAATGATTGAGCTGTTTAGGGATATCAAGGTTGATTGGCTGGGAAAGCGGAAGTTGTTTCTGGCCATCTCCGGCGGTCTCATGCTTCTTGGCTTGATATCGCTGGTGATCAAGGGTGGGTTCAAGTACGGAGTCGATTTCAAGGGCGGGACCATCGTTCAGGTCCGGTTCAAGCAAAAGCCCGATGTCGAGAAGATCCGTCAGTTGTTGCGGGAAAACGGAGCGGCAGACAGTCAACCCCAGGAAATCGCAGGTCGAAACGATGTGATCATCGAATTTCAGGGGGCCAAGGAGGAGGACGCCAGCGCCGGCCGCAGCATCATTATTAGTGCGCTGAATAAGGGTTTTCAGGGGCAGTTTGAAGTTCTGAGCGCAACGTCCATCGGTCCAAAGGTTGGAGATGATCTGAAGCGCCAGGCCGTGTTCGCCACGCTGTATGCACTGGGCGGCATCCTGGTCTACATTGCGTTCCGGTTCGAGTGGATCTATGGAGCTGCCGCAGTATTTGCAGTTTTTCACGACACGCTGGTGACCCTTGGGTTGTTCTCGATTTTTAATCGCGAGATCAATCTGACAGTGATTGCGGCGTTGCTGACCCTGGTTGGTTATTCGGTGAACGACACGATCGTCGTTTTCGACCGGGTTCGCGAGAATCTGAAGATCCGGCGCAGGGATGAGCTGGAAACCATCATGAATGACAGCATCAACCAGACGCTGAGCCGGACAATCCTGACATCAGGATTGACGTTTCTCACGGTTTTGGCGCTGTTCGTTTTTGGCGGTGAGATTATTAATCACTTTGCGTTCGCGATGGTCGTTGGCATTATCGTAGGAACATATTCGTCCATCGCTATTGCAGCGCCCCTGGTGCTGGTTTACACAAACATTCGCGGGAGAGCGGTGCCGCAGGTCGCGGTACCAACCCGGCCCGCAGTTGCAAAGACAGTCGCAAAGACGGTTGCAAAGACACCAAAGCCGAAACGAGCGTAAAGATCGGAGACTAAATGGAGGCTGGGTTGACAGTTTGGATTTGCACTGATATAAGTTGCGATCCTGTTATAAAAACCTGCCCTGATTTAGACCGTCACCGTTGTTTCGTAGCGTAAAGCGCGGACAGTTTCGGGAATTTAGATAAATTGGAGGTTGTATGTTCGAGGATTCCTTACTTGAGTCCGGCGGACAGATGAAGAGTAAAAAGGGCACTACGGTCCTGATCTCGACAATTGTGCACATCGTGCTGGTCGCGATCCTTATTCTCATTCCGCTGATTTCCTATTCGGAGCTGCCGAAGCAACAGTTGATGACGATGCTGATTGCTCCGCCACCACCGCCGCCACCACCACCACCACCGCCAACGGAAGTTGCTCCGGTAAAGCCGGTTGTCATTAAACAAGTACAGGTGGATCCAGGCACGATCGTTGCGCCAACCGAAATTCCGAAAGAAATTGCAAAGATCGTCGAATCCGCGCCCACGCCAACTGTCGGAGTTGTCGGTGGTACGCGTTCCGGCGTCTTGACCGGCGTTTTGGGAGGCGTGTTGAAGGCCCAGGAAGATGCCGCACCACCCCCACCGCCGCCGCCACCCCCACCACCGGCGCCGACCCAGCGCGTCCGTGTTGGAGGAAATGTTATTGCGGCGAACTTGATCTCGCAGGTTAAGCCGGTCTACCCGCCTCTTGCGAAACAAGCACGCATCCAAGGTGTCGTCGTTCTGGAAGCTGAAATCAGCAAAGAAGGAACAATCGATAACCTCAAGGTCATTACGGGCCACCCGCTGTTGATTCAAGCTGCAATCGACGCTGTGAAGCAATGGCGCTACAAGCCGACGTTGCTGAATAACGAGCCTGTGCCCGTCGTCACTACGATTACTGTGAATTTCGCGTTCTCCCAGTGAGAGACGGAAAAGACTAACGAGATTTCCCAAATTTGAATTATTTCGACCTGCTATGTCAGGTTTAGGAGGAGTTTGATTTTATGCTTGTTGCTAAGCTTAACTTTTTTGCGATGATGCTTCTACAGGGTAACGAAGTCGGATTCGATCTACGCTCGATGTGGAGCAATATGGGTCCGATGGCCAAGGGCGTCGTCATTTTGCTCGCAATCATGTCTGCCTGGTCCATCGGCGTCATGATCGACCGGTACATCGCTTTTAGTCAGGCTCGCAAACAGTCCCGCGAATTTGCCCCCGCTGTCGCCGGTTGTTTAAAGGAAGGAAAGATCGAAGAAGCAATCAGCGTTGCCGAGCAGAACAAGCGGAGCCATCTCGCAAAGGTCGTCGAAGCGGGTCTCCAGGAGTTTCGCGCGCACGCCGTTTCGCGTGAAATTGCGGGCGAACAGATCGAGTCTTCGCGCCGCGCATGCGAACGCGCTGAAGCGATTGTTAACGCTGAACTGAAGCGTGGTCTTTCCGGGTTGGCAACCATTGGAGCAACCGCTCCGTTCGTCGGTCTTTTCGGAACTACCGTCGGCATCATCAACGCGTTCAAAGGAATGTCTTCGGAAAAGACGGCCGGTTTGTCCGCCGTCGCAGGTGGTATCTCGGAAGCTCTCGTCACGACCGCATTCGGTCTGTTCGTGGCCGTCCCGGCAGTGTGGGCGTACAACTGGTTCACCAATAAAGTTGAAGCGTTCGGCATCGAGATGACCAACTCTTCATCTGAGTTGATCGACTATTTCATCAAACAGCACGGGGTGAGGAAATAACCATGGCAATAAGTTCAAGCGGAGGTAGAGGAGAAGTCACCTCCGATATCAATGTCACGCCAATGGCGGACGTGATGCTTGTTCTTCTGATCATTTTTATGGTCGTTACACCGATGTTGCAAAAGGGCAAGGACGTCGAACTCGCCAGGACAAAGAATCCGATCGACATGAAAGAAGCCGATCGCGACGACGCGATCATTGTCGCCATTACGCGCGACGGAAAGTTCTACCTCGGACAGAATCAGGTCAATATCGATGACCTCGCTTCAAAGGTCAATGATCTGTTGGCCAATCGCCTCGAGAAGAAAGTTTTCGTCAAGAGTGATAATCGCGCGAAATACGGCGATGTTGTTCAGGTCGTCGACAATATTCGAAACTCCGGCGTTGACCAGGTCGGCTTGCTGACCGAACGCCTGGACGATCGGGTTCGCAGGTAGGAGGCACCAGCGATGAAGAAAGTGAAGAAAAAGATCTCGGCAAAAGCGGATATCAACGTAACTCCGTTCATCGATATTCTGCTGGTCCTGCTTGTGATTTTCATGACGATTACACCGCTGACCCCGAAGGGGCTGGACGCTGCGGTTCCACAACCGCCTCCGCCGGGTACACCTCCTCCTCCTCCCGATCAGCTCAATAAGACCGTCGTGATCTCGATCGATAAAACAGGAACGATCAAAATCAATCAAGATGTATTCGAACTTCGTTTCCTGGGTGATCAGCTTCAAGAGATCTTTAAGACCCGTAACGAACGTACTGCCTTCGTAAACGCCGATCCCGACCTTCTCTATCGGGACGTGGTCGAAGTAATCGACATTGCGAAGGGGGCCGGCGTGGACAAAATCGGTCTGATGACCGAACAAATTCAAGCCGGCAAGTAGGAGGCAAAGATGAAGCGACCAGCGAAACTGATGCTCGCCTTGCTGGCGATTTTAGCTCTTGCAGCCACCAGCTGCGCGAAACTGCAGGCGCGTGACAACCTGAACAAGGGGGTTCGCGCCTTTCGAGACGCGCACTACGACAATGCCGTGACCTATTTCAAGCAGGCGGTCGAACTCGATCCGGATCTGACGACTGCAGAAATCTATTTGGCAACGGCATACTCGCAACAGTACATTCCTGGCGGGAGAAGCGAAGAAAACGACAAGAATGCTCAGCTGGCTATCCAGACATTCGAAAACGTTTTGAAGCGTGAGCCAAACAATGTGAACGCTATCGCCGGACTTGCAAGCATCCACCAGAACACGAACCAATTCCAGAAGGCGCACGACTATTACATGAAGTACGCACAGCTGGATTCGTCGAATCCGGTCCCCTTCTATGCGATCGGCAGCGTGGACTGGATTATCGTTTACGACAAAAACAATCCGCCGCCTGCAGAGGAGCAAGGCAAACTCGTCGACGAAGGGTTACAGAATCTTGATAAGGCGCTCGCCCTGAATCCCGATTACGACGATGCGATGACGTATAAGAATCTGCTCTATCGCGAGAAGGCCCGGCTTGCCACTAACGATGCGGATAGGAAAAAACTGACCGATCTGGCAGACGAGTGGTTCAACAAATCGCTCGAAACACGCAAGAAGAACGCTGAGAAGAAAAAATCGCAGGCAGTCGGCAATAATTAAAGCAAGAGCAGGAACACAAAAAGCACAAGAAGCACAAAAAACTGAATATCAGGTTTTTTGTGCTTCTTGTGCTTTTTGTGTTCCTGCTTCATATAATCACGAACATGATTCGTTTGGAGGAGATTCTCGATCGCGTCGAGAAGCACCATCCTGGCGATAGCCTGGACCTTATCCGTCGCGCGTATATTTTCTCGGCGAAGGAGCATAAAGGACAGCTGCGCGCCTCCGGCGAACCGTATCTGACGCACCCTCTCGAAGTCGCCAATTTGTTGGCAGAAATGAAGATGGATGCCGTCACCGTCAGCGTCGGACTGCTCCACGATGTCGTCGAAGATACGTTGACTACCCTCGACAAAATCGAAGAGCTTTTCGGGCCCGAAGTCGCGCACATTGTTGACGGTGTGACGAAAATCAGTCAGATTCCGTTTACTTCTAAAGAGGAGAAGCAGGCGGAGAATTTCCGTAAGATGCTTCTCGCCATGACTGACGATATTCGCGTCATCATGGTCAAATTCGCCGACCGTCTCCATAACATGCGAACGCTCGCCTACCTTCGGGCCGACCGTCGCGAGGCCATCGCTCGCGAGACCATGGATATCTATGCACCGCTCGCGAACAGGCTTGGAATGGGAAAAATCCGCGGCGAGCTCGAGGATCTGTCGTTCGCGTATCTCGATCCGAAGAGCTACCAGGAACTGAAAGACCTCGTTGAAAGAAATCGCCGAAAGCACGAAGCGTTTCTCGCGGAAGTGACGAAAACCGTTGAGGACAAGATGAAGGAACACGGGATTCCGTGTTCCACCGACTACCGGATCAAACGGCTGTATTCCATCTACCTAAAGCTCAAGAAGCAACGGATAAGCATCGATCAGGTTTATGACCTGCTCGCGCTGCGGATCATCACCGATAACGTCAAGAACTGCTATGCCGCACTTGGGGTCATCCACAATACGTGGCGGCCCGTGCCTGGTCGCATCAAGGATTTCATCGCGATGCCGCGGCCGAACATGTATCAATCGTTGCACACCTCGGTGATTGCTGGTGGCCAGCCATTCGAAGTGCAAATCCGCACCTCGGAGATGCATCGCATTGCCGAGGAAGGTATAGCGGCGCACTGGAAATACAAAGACGGAAAGCTCGTGGCGGATGATCGCGAAGATCAGCGGGTTTCGTGGCTGCGTCACCTCGTCGAATGGCAACAGGAGATGAAGGATCCTGCCGACTTCCTGAGTACATTGAAGATTGATCTCTACCCGGAGGAAGTCTATACCTTCACCCCTAAGGGCAAGGTCGTCACGTTACCACGGGATGCAACGCCCATCGATTTCGCATATGCGATCCATACGGAAGTCGGCCACAGTTGTGTCGGGTCGAAAATCAATGGCCGCATGACTCCGCTCCGCACCAAACTTCGCAACGGCGATATCGTGGAAATCGTCACCCAAGTGGGACATAAGCCAAGCCGAGATTGGCTGTCCTTCGTCAAGACTTCCCGCGCTCGAAACAAAATTCGTCATTGGCTGACGGAACAGGAGAGTGAAAAGGCCATCGAGCTGGGGCGCAAAATGCTCGAGAAGGAAGCTCGGAAGTACAAACAAAATATTAAGGATTTGCTCGACGGCGAAAATCTACAAGCCATCCTATCGGAGTATGGTTCGAGCAAGGTCGAGGATCTGCTATCCGCGATTGGATATGGCAAAGTGTCAGCCAAGCAGCTCATCGCACGCCTGTCGCCGGATGAGTTGAAGGAAGCGTCGGTTGAGGAAGAGTCGCGGTTGGCCTCGGTCGTCAAGCGCGTTCTTGGAATCGGTAGCGATGCGAAGCTGCAGGTAAAAGGTTTCGATGATCTGCTGGTGTATCGCGCCAAATGCTGTAATCCGATCCGCGGAGAAGAAGTGATCGGTTATATTACTCGCGGCAAAGGCGTCGCCGTTCACTCAAAGAATTGTCCCAACGTTCAGAATCTCTTGTACGAAGCAGACCGGAAAATTGAAGTCGAATGGGCGACTGCTCCTATATCGCCTGAAGCGTACGCGGTTCCCTTAACGATTCTCACGGAAGATCGGCCCGGGATGCTGGCGGAGATCGCCGCTGCAATCTCAGAAGTCCGCTCCAATATTTTGAACCTTGAAGCGCGAACCGCCGATGAGCGTGGCACAATCGATATTACGGTTCAGATTCCGGATATGAAGCATCTGGAACGTGTGATCGCATCCATCAAGAAAATCGACGGTGTTTATGATGTCGCGCGTTCTACCCGTGTGGTTAATACGGCACGCTAAAGTATGGATAAACAGATCATCTCCACGACATTGGCTCCATCCGCGATTGGTCCCTATTCACAGGCCCTCCGCAGCGGCGAATGGGTTTTCGTATCCGGCCAAATTCCCATCGATCCGTCAACGGGCCAATTGATCGACGACACCAGCATCGCCGGGCAGACGCGACGCGTACTACAGAACCTGCTCGCAATCGTCGACGCAGCCGGAGGCTCGGCAGACAATGTGGTGAAGACGACCGTTTTTCTTCAGCGTATGGGCGATTTCGCGGAGATGAACCGAGTGTATTCGGAGTTTTTTACTTCTTCGCAGCCGGCGCGGTCGACTATCGAAGCGGCGCGCCTGCCGCGCGACGTTTTGGTAGAGATCGATTGTATTGCGGTTATTTGATCCGCGTACGATGACGGACGTCGAGGCCGAAGTTTCCCAACTCATCCCGTGAAGCAACGACGGATGTATTCCGGCTGACAAAGTACTCGATCGTGATCACCTGCTGGCGGTTTGACGAAAGATCCTGAGAATACGTGATCGACAGATCCTTCGTCACCTGTTCGGAGACTGTGATCCTTGCTGCCGGGTTGTTTTCTGCCCCGACAAGGAATGGATCGATACGCACTTTGCCGCTACCGAGTAGACCGAGACGGTTGCCGACCCGCTGCTGAAGCAGATCAAAGAGAATCGAAGCGGCGCCGCTTTGAAAAAGCTTTTCGCTCGTTGGAACCGTCGGTGACCTTGCAGCAATCTCGTCCCGGGTACTGCCGCCCGCAATCAAGCTCACAATTTCCAACTCTGGTAACGGCGGTTCGGAACGAAGAGATAACTTTGGATTGTCCCCCTTGCCTGTGATCGAGAGGATCACGAGATAGTCGCGGACTTGCGATTCGGCCTCGATATCCATCACCGGCTGTATACTCAAAGGATCGACGAAATCGATATTCCCGCGCGTTACCGTATAACGGTTCCCCCTGAAGGTTAACGTGCCGCCGCTCGACTCGATATGTCCTGTAATAGAGGGCTCGTCGATGGTGCCTTTCGAATCGATATCCACACGCGCTTCCACTTCAGCCAGTTGATTTTGGATCGTAATGTTTTTGCCGCCCTCGACGTGTAGCGACAGCCGTGTTCGCCCAAACGGCTTCGGATTTCTTTGTACGTTCTCTTGCGATAACAAGGCGAGAAAGTCTTCGAAATTACTGCGATAAGCCAGGCTTTGGATCTGGATATCTCCTTCGAGGAGCGGTGAAGCGACTGTTCCCCGAAGAACCATTTTTCCGTTCACGACAGCGCGCAAGCCTTCGGGATACCCCCTCAACCGCACGTTCGTGGCCTCAATTTCGATATTCATTCCTTGTACATTGCCAGCCTGAATCATGGCCGTCCCCTGGGCGCGAACAGTCCCCCCACCTACACGGCCTTCCATGTCGTTCAGGCGGATCTGATCTTGATTGAAGAGTAGAGTGCCCTTGAGATTTGTAAGACTGGTGAACAGCCCGGGGCGGCTGAGTGAGGCGTTTGTCAGTACGGCCAATCCTCGGAAATCCGGCGCCTGTGCTGTCCCGCGAACATCCATCCTGACGTCCATAGAACCGTCTGAAACGAATTCCGGATATTCCGCTGAAATCAATCCTAGATTGATTTGGCCGGTGGCACTCAGATTTAAAGGCGCGCGTTCGGTAAGACCGATTGTTCCAGTCAGGTGGAGTTGCGTTGACGGTCCCATTAAGGCGACATCGTTCAGCGTGAGCTCATCCGTATTGAGATCAAATGTGAAAGGTTGCGTCGTACGAGCGCTAATCTGCCGAACGCGGATTTCGGCGCTCTCGATGCGCCCCTCTCCACGCAAGCGGGATGGATCCGTCAATACGCCCGACAAATTCGCGATTCCCGTTGCGGCCAGTGTCCCTTCTGAAAATTTGGCGACGTGTTCCAATGGATATTGAGTAAAGTTTGCGCGGGCCGTATAAGGGTAGCCCTGCGCCGCCATGTCGATTAGCCCTTTGAGACTAAAACTGCGGCCCGTCTCCAGCGAAACATCGAGTTTCGTACCCGTCGACGCAAGGTCAACGCGAGCTTCCGGAAAAAACTCGACGTTCACCGCAAGATTTTGCAGTAGGGCGTTCCCTTTCAGATTGGGGCTACTGATTGTGCCGCTTCCCTGAATTTCTGCCTGGCGAATGACCCCTTTAACCGCGTCCGGTAGCCCAAGGTCGTGCAATGTCTGAAGATCGACGGAACTCATTCGTGCGGTGAACTTCAAAGCTTCCGTTGCGCGATTAAATGATGCACTTCCCGATAGCGTTGATCCATTTTGCTCTATGGACACCTGTTCCAGATTGATTTCCGGATCGACATAACGGACCTGAGCTCGAACGTTACCGACAAAGTGATTTTCGTAGGACAGACCGGCAGCCCGGAGGGCTCCTTCCATAGCTATATTTGGCCTTAGCGAAGTGACGTGAGCCTCACCTGCAAAAGTCCCGCCGATATCACGCCCTATGAAAGGTCGGACGTCCTGCGCCGTCACACGGGTCGACTGCACACGAAGGTCGACGGGTGAGCCTGACAGCGCGGCATTACCGTTCACCAGGATTTGTGACTCACCTTGGGTTATCCGGACATTTTTCAAAACGGCATTTTCCGTTCGCAAATCCAGGAGTACCCCTCCGGTGACTTGTTGGATTGTCCATTGCCGGTATAAATGATTCTGAACTGTGAATTCGCCGTCGAGCACAGGTTGAGCAATCGCTCCACTCAGGGTGCCGTTGAACGAGCCGCTTCCGTTTGCGTCCGAGTACAAGAAGGCGGCGTCCTTGAGATTACTGGACGTGAAGTTGACTTTCAGATTGGACATCGTTTGATCAATCAGACCGTCGGCCTGGAGCGTGCTCGAGTAGAAGCGCAAGTTGGCATTTGAAACCCGTGCTGATCCCGGCTGTAACTGATAGTCCGTGGAACCGTCTACGGGGAGGGGCACTGAACCAGGTACGAACGGTGGTTGGTAGCTGGCTAAGTCGAGATGGCCGGCAAAATCGAAGCGTGCAAGCTTTCCTTCGAACCACCCAGCCAGCTTTCCGGATGCTTTTGAGGTAATGCGATATCTTTTATCCCATGGAAAGGCACGGCTCATTTGCGGCGCATCGACCCCGGTGTAGTCGACACTCACAATAACCCTTGAGGGACCAGGAAGGTTCTCCACAGTAGCTTCACCGGAAATGGTGCCGTCTGCGAGCCTGGCATCAAATTTACTAACAGAAACGCGCCGTTCCGGGAACCGATAGGCATAGTCGGCTTCGATGGCGGTCGCGTGCCAGCCTTCAAGATCGATTGCCTGCGATTTCGCCTTGCCTTGCGTCGAAAAGGTTTGGGCCGTGAACTCCAACGAGCCCTCGGCATCCGCGTTTCCATCAAATACTTCTTCGGTGAAGAAATAGTTCAGGAACCGGGCCTGCGTGTTGCCGGAGTACGCGAGCCTTCCGGAAATGCTTTTGCTCAAGACCTGGTTAACTCTTCCCTGAAGCCTGAGCTCGCTTTTTCCAGATCTGACAACAATTTGGTGAGCCAACACGGTTTCCCGCGTGTAATCGATTTTTCCGGAAAAGCTGTAAGGAATCGGCCGCCGTACATCCGGAGCTCTATCGAGAACACCGTCGTAACTCAGATGTGCTTCGAGAACCTCTCGTGCATCCTCGTATTTCAGCGCCGCGACAAGATTAGTTAATGACAAATCAAATGGAACGCGCTGTTCATTCAAAAGCGCAGAACCATTCAGCACATTGAAGTTTTCTATGGAAATCCTGAAATTCATCGGTTGCTGCTGCATTTGTCGCGATGGGAAGTTCGTTCGCCCGTCGGGCCCGACAATGACATGGAACTCCGGCTGATAGACGGTAAGTTCAAAGAGATCGACGCGCCGTTGCAAGAGCGTCCGCAAGTTGATCCCCACCTCAATGTGGTTGATTCGGGCAAGCGGATCGTCCTCGGGAGGTTCCGAGCCGCGAAGCGTCAAGTCGTCGATCCGGATTCGTCTCTCCCAAAAGCTCCAGGTGAAATTCTTGAGGCTGACGGATGCGCCTGTCGTCTGCTCGAGCTGTTGGATGACGGACTTGCGTACTCGAGCCTCGAACGCCGGTGATCTGAGATAGACGTCGAAAGCAGCAACCAACGACAAAACCAGAATCGTCAGGATGCCGAGAGCCGCCTGGATGCGGCGTCTATTCAAAAACCTCAATGATGCTCCTCTTTCGGATGGCCTCGAGCCAGGTTTTGACCTCGCCATCAAGGGTCTCCTGGATAACGTTGTCGCGGATAGCGGAAGCCATCGCGCTGTCGGTTAGAGCCGGAATCGGATTCAGGCCTTTCGCTTGTGCCGCCGGAAGAAATACCTCGGAGTAGTACTTTTGAATCTGCTCCTCAGTAGGTTGGATGGATGCGCCAAATTTGAGCGCGAAGAATTTTTGGGCTTGGATACGGCGCCGCATCGCGGGGCGGATCTCTTCCGGGGCACTGTTATCCTTAGTTGACAATGTGCGAAGTGCTTGATCGATTTCCTCCTCGCTTACATCGATGTTGGGATACTCCGCAATCTGCTGTTCGATGACGTATTCATCGATTAATTCATTCATGAGGGCCTTGTCGTCATCTATTGCCGTTTCATTAAGCTTCGCGCGAATCTCGCGCTCCTTTCGGAGATCGCTTAGCGTGATAATGTGTCCGTCGACAAGGGCGACGATCCGGTCGATGACTTCACTGTGCAGTGAGCTTGCCAACGAGAAAAGCAGGGAACCCACGAAAAGTAAACGACACACGTATTTTGTCGGACTGCGGAAATCGCGTGCCTGTCTTCGTTTTCTAAAACGGGTTGCCAAGCGTAAAAAATACATGGAGTCTGTCCGCGTTTAAGCCGTTGACGTTCGGTTTCAAGTTTATTCCAACATCGAGGCGCACCGGTCCGAGTGGTGTCAGATAACGGAACCCGAATCCTACACTGTGTGACATCCTGCCCATGTGGATGTCTTGAATTCTCGGGAATACGTTACCTGTGTCATAAAAGAGCGCTCCGTCCAGACCTGAAAGAGGCAGACCGCGCAGCGGCACTCGATATTCGAGATTTCCGAGGACCAACACGTTCCCGCCGCTCGGCTCAACCTCGTCGAAGCCAAACCCGCGCAGCGTCGTCGATCCTCCCGCAAAATACCGTTCCGTAGGAGGCAATCCTGTTACGGTGGTCACGCCATATGGGTGATTCCAGCCAGTTCGAATCGAGCTCGCCAATACTCCGGACCGCAGCCGTGTGTAGGTGCTGTACTGATTGTATAGCGACGTGAAATTGATCTCGGATCCCAGCGCGCGCGCAGCTACCTGGAAAGTTGTTGTGCTGAAAGTCCCTCCGGATGGGTTCAGGGGATCATCCCGGCGATCGTTGATGTACGAGGCGCCAATGCGCGCGACTTGAATAATCCCGCGCTCTAAGGGAAGAGCACCTGCGTGCGGGTTGACTCGAATGTCTACCAGGTCGACTGTTTGATAGCCTGCGCTGACAAGAAAGTTCTTCTGCGGCGTAATCGCCTTCAAGGCCTGCACAGCGAAGTCGATACGGTTCGCCGTATACGATGGGCGCTCGGTATGCTCGATGAAGGCGGAAAGAAAACCGTCGATGGCATGATTGAACAGTCGTGGCTCTTTATAGGTTGATTGCGCTAAGCGCTCGCGACTGCTGGCCCGGGTACGCAGGCTGATCGATCGATTGAGGCCGAACAAATTGTTGTGAGAGATCTCGAATGTACCGCGCGCATGTTCGTATTCCTGATATCCGACACCGTAGGTCAGCAAGATTGGTTTGGCATCTTCGACCTGTATCAGAATGTTTCGCACACCGGGACGGGCTTCGTCGAGACTGACTATTTCAACGCGGCTAAATAATCCCGTCGCATACAATCGCTGTTGAGCCTCGAGTATTGCCTCCGGATCATAGGGCTTGTACGCCTCCAGGTTGCTACTGCGTCGAATGACTTTATCTTTAGTGAGCGTGTTCCCTTCCACAAGAATTTCGCCAAATAGAAACTGCTTGCCTTCGGTAATCTGGAAACTCACGCTCACTCCGCCATCGGAAGTGTCGCGCCCTGCCATTCGCTCTACTCGCGCGTCGGCATAACCGCGCGAATAATACAATTGCGTTAACGCCGCCCGCGCCTGATCTACTGCCCCGGGCGTATAGTCATCGCCTTCTTTCAAGTGAAGCGAGCCTCGCAAGTCGTTTTCGGGAACCTGAGAGTTTCCGCTGATCGTGAGTCGGTCAATCTTGAGCCGTTTTCCTTCCTGGATTTTGAATATGACATTGATCACGTGACCGATATCGTCTGCAGTAGCGGTGACGACGGTGCCTTCGAGGCCCTCATTGCGATACATACTGTCGATCGTTACGCGGTCTTCCTCCAGGAGCTCGGCACTGAAGACACCATGATTCAGCAGCTCTCCTTTGCGAGTTTTCAAGCGGCGGCGAATGTCATCCGTCTTGAAGTGGTGATTCCCTTCGATTCGCAGTTCGCCGACCTCGTGTTTGTTGCCCGGCATGATGTTGTAGACGATTTGGATGGCATTGCCCAGCGTTGGATCCACGGTAATGGTTTCTGCGGTGATTTCAGCGTCGGAGTAGCCTTCCTGCCGCATGTATCGGCCAATCTGGACGCGGCCCTCTTCGACCAGATCGGGATCGACGGTGCCTTCTTCGAAAACAGGCACGAGCCCTCGCAGCTTTTTCCTGTCGATATCGAATCCGCGTGTCTGGACCAGCGCAAACTGGCCGGGCTCCACTGCGACGTTCAAATCAACTGTATTGGTTTCTGGGTTGTACTCGCGTTCTGCAGTCACCCGAGAATTGAGAAAACGCAGTTCCACAAATTTCGACCGGATGTCGGAGACAGCTTTCTCGAGTTTTGATGCCGAGAAGTCGTCGCCCGTTTTCAGATCGAAGGCGCGTTGCAATTCCATATTCGGAAAAGTTTCCTCGCCCCCATGGACGACAACTTTCCCGACTTTGGCTTTACGGCCCGGCATTGCTTGCAAAGTAACGAAAACAAGATGGGCTTGTTGATCAAAGTCGTATGCCGGGCTGATACTCGCCTCGAAATACCCTTCAGACTTCAATAGATCCGTGGTGTCTTGGACGATTCGATCGACGACAGACGTGCTGAACTTCTCTCCAAAAGGAAGCCGGACATAACCGGAAAGCGACCGCTCGAGCAGATTGTCCGGCTCCAGCCGGAATGTGCTGAAGAAAAACTTGGGGCGGACACGAAACAACAGAGAAGTGGTTCCGTCAGTCGAACGAGTCGCATCGACTTCAACGTAGCCATAGTGACCGGTTTGGTAGAGGGCTTCGATTGAAGCTCGAATGTTTTCTCTGGTGAGAACGTCCCCCGCTTGAAGGGGTACCGCCTGCAAATCAGTCTGCGACTCCGACCCGGAGAGGGCCAGCGTTCCGATCCGCGTGCCGTAATACTGTTCTTGGGCCTGGGCGAACCATGGCAAAAGCAAACCCAGGATGAGGCCCTGCACCCTCATAAAACTTGCGACCCCCACACCTTAGACGCAAATCGGTAAGAAGGTAGCGATCTCAGCGGAGATTCAGGCTTTAGTGACGCGGCCGGAGCGGATGCAGTTGGTGCAAACTCGCATTCTTTTGTGGGTCTTTCCGTCAATAACCCGGACTCGCTGGAGATTGGGATTCCAACGTCTCCTGGTCAAATTGTGAGCATGACTCACCCGGTTCCCATATATCGGGCCTTTGTTGCAGATTTCGCAGCGTGCCATGAAGGCAATCTCCCCTTATAAAATAGACCGAAAGTATAGCACACGCTCCTGATCCGCTAAGGCCTGTTGTGCTAGAATGGCCCGTTATTTCTTAAGGAGCGCTCTGTAAATGAAACCCCTCATTTGTGCGGCTCTGCTGGGCGGGCTGGTAATGACTGCCTCCTGCGGATCCGATACGTCAGCATCTGCTAACGTCGTTGCCCGCGTCAACGGCAAAGACATAACTACGGCCGAACTCGACAAACAGTTTCAGGCTCATCTCACCGGTAACGAGCAGCCGCCTTCGCCCGAAGAGCAACAAGACCTCAAGCTGCAGATCCTGACTCAAATGATCAACGATCGGATCCTGCTGGAGCAGGCCGCGGCTGCAAATCTAAGCGCGAGTGATGCCGAAGTCGATGTCAAATTCAATGAGTTCAAGAGCCAGTACACCGAGGAGAAGTTTCAAGAAACGCTCAAAGAGCAAAAGATGACCATCGATGATATTCGCGCTGAGCTGCGAAAGAGCATCACCATCGACAAGCTCGTTAACAAAGAGATCACTTCAAAGATTTCTGTCACGGACGCAGAAATCAAGGCTTTCTACGACAAAAATAAAGAAAGCTTCAACCTGCCGGAGAGCTATCACATTGCCCATATCCTGGTGACGCCCGTCGCCGATCCGGAATTACGCAACGGGAAAAATGACGACGCGAAAACGCCCGATGAAGCGAAACAAAAGGCCGCCCGGCTCTTGAAAGAGGTTCAGACAGGCCGAGACTTTGCCATCGTGGCTAAAGAATCGTCCGAGGATCCAAGCTCAGGCCCGGCCGGAGGTGACTTGCAATTCCAACCGCTTCAGCAAATCGAAAATATCGATCCGAAATTGGCACAGGCCGTCCAAAAGCTACGGCCGGGAGAGACGTTTCCTCAGGTCGTCGAGACCCGATATGGGTTCCATATCCTGAAGCTCATGGAGAAGGACCCCGGTGGGCAAAAGGATCTCTCAGATCCACGCGTTCAGGCGAACGTGCGGCAAGCAATCTTCAACCGTAAGGATCAAACGCTGAAGATGGCCTTCTCTGAAACTGCGCGCAACAAATCCACGATTGTGAATTACCTCGCCCAGCGGATTCTGGACAACGCCGGTAAGTAGGAATGTAGTCAGCCTCGGGCCATTTGGTTCTCACGATCGATAGGACTCCAAGGCCGTTACCACATACTTCATCGAGTCTTGCGCCAACAAAGAATAGTGAATTGCTTTCTCCAGACGAACACGCGATGGTACGTCACAGGAGACATCGCGATGATCGACGAAGACGGATTGTCGAGATCACCGATCGTCTCAGCCGCTTCAGCAAGATCGGTGGCGAGATGGTGCCGCAGATCAAGGTTGAGGAGAAGCTTCACGAGTTGGCCGAAGCGCAGGAACAGGTGTTCGTTGTGACCAGTGCGCCGGACGAAAAGAAGGGAGAACGCCTGCTGGTGCTGCACACTCTGGACGAGGAGCGTCTGAAGAATTGCCTCGATCACCTCGACCAGACGGGACTGCCTAATCTTTGGGTTCCCAGACCGCAGGCGTTTTATAAGGTCGATGCGATTCCCTATCTGGGGACAGGGAAGCTGGATCTAAGAAGGGTGCGCGAGCTGGCATTGGAGCGGTCGAAGGCGTAGGTGCCGCGTTAATGTTCAATTCTCAATTCCCATCAGATGAGAATTTGGAATTGGGAATTGAACATTAACTTCCGTGCTTCGGGAATAACCTCGAAAAGCGATTGATATCTGCGATATTGGAATAGACACTTTTTCTACGATTGCGCTCGCCCTGTGTGGCAAGTCATGTAAAGGAGACAGCCATGTTACAGACGATCAACGGCATATTGCGGCAAACGAATTTGCCGGACGAAAGTGAAGAATATCTTTCCAAGCGGGAAGAGTTGCGACTCGCCGAAATCGAATTGAGGAATCAGCGGGAGCGTGTCGCGGATCTGCGGCGAAAGCTTCCCAAAGGCCCCGCGGTGCAGGACTACATATTCGAGGAGGCAGCTGCGAGTCTGGATTCTGGCGATTCACCGATCCGAACGGTACGCCTCGGCCAACTATTCACCGGATCGAATCGGTCTGTCGTTCTCTATCACCTCATGTACGGCAAAAAACAGATAAAGCCATGCCCAATGTGCACCGCCTGGATCGACGGTTTCAACGGCATCGCGCATCACCTCGCCCCAAACGTGGATTTTGCGATCGTCGCCGCAGCAGATTTACCGGCTCTGCGAAGCCATGCTCGCGCGCGAGGGTGGGGCCGATTGCGCCTTCTGAGCGCCCGCGCGAACACATTCAAATACGATCTCGGAAGCGAAGACAAAGAAGGAAACCAGGATTCGGCGATATCGGTCTTCACTCGCGACAATGACGGTACGATCCGTCACTCGTACACCGGTCATCCATGGCTGGCGAGCGACGTCAAAGAACGCGGCATCGACGAGTTGGTACCGATCTGGAATATCCTCGATCTCACGCGACAAGGCCGGGGAGAATTCTATGCGAAGCTCGAGTATCCGCAGGCTGCGTAGGGAATCGATTGATGAAGAACATGAAGAGCAATAAAAAGGCGTTGTCGCCAGAACAAGCTGAAGAACTACTCCGAGCATTGAAAGCCCGCTTTGAGAAAAACATGAACCGCCATAAAGGTCTTGAGTGGGCAAAAGTACGCGCGAGGCTGGAAGCTAATGCTGAAAAACTGTGGTCACTCCATGAAATGGAAAGAACCGGCGGCGAACCGGATGTTGTTGGTCAGGATAAAAAGACGGGCGAGTACATTTTAAACGATTGTTCAGCGGAAAGTCCTAAAGGCCGCAGAAGTGTTTGCTACGACCGTGAAGCGCTGGAGGCAAGGAAGGAACATAAGCCAAAAGATTCCGCTGTGGATATGGCAGCTGCTATTGGCATCGAGCTCTTGACGGAAGAACAATATCGAGAGCTGCAGAAACTCGGAGAGTTCGATACGAAAACCTCGAGCTGGGTGAAAACACCTCCAGAAATCAGGAAACTCGATGGCGCCCTCTTTTGCGATCGCCGCTTCGATCATGTGTTCGTTTATCACAACGGTGCGGAGTCTTACTATGCCGCCAGGGGGTTCCGTGGCTCGCTAAGGGTCTAAATTTTTGCCACACGTATCCGTCACATTGTTGTCGCCCATTGCGTAGTTTTTTGTGCTGCCGCGTGATTTTTCGATCGCTGCGCCGAATCATAGAATATGCGGCGATTGATCTTCGAACGGGAGCAACTGGTGACAATGTCGATGGCTGCTCGGGAGAACCAGTTCGTGGAGCTCCTGGAGCAGCACAAAAAAATTCTCTTCAAGGTAGCGCACGTCTACTGCCGCAACCGGGCAGATTTTGCCGATGTAGTTCAGGAAATCGCGCTACAGGCATGGCGTTCGTTCGGCCGTTACGATCATTCCCGCTCGTTCTCTACCTGGATGTACCGAATTGCGTTAAACGTCGCCATTTCCGCTTATCGAGCAGAAACACGCCGATCACGGACTTTCGTGCCGGCCGACGAGTCCATTGTCGAAATTGCGGCACCGCCTTCGGAAGCTGACGAGTTGGAAGCTCGACTTAGGTTGCTGCACAACCTCATCGATGAATTCGGGGAGTTGGACAAAGCGCTCGTTCTGCTTTACCTAGACGGAAACTCTAATGCTGTTATCGCTGAAATTCTCGGCCTTTCAGTGACGAATGTCGGCACTCGAATCAACAGGATTAAGCAGAGGCTCCAGCGAAACTCTGTCGATCTCTCGAAAAGGGAATACTCGCATGGACTTCAATGATCTCAAACGCGCTTGGAACCATTGCGATCGCGAGCTGGATACCGCTATTCATCTCAACGCGCAACGGCTTCGCTCAGTCTTGGCGCGGAATGCCGATCCGGGCGCGAATGAACTCTCCCCCAACGAGATCGACTACACGGCGCCGGTCGTTCTGGTGCAAAAGCTCGATTCAAACTGGATCGTCAGGATCGCTCGAGCGGCGGCAGCGTGGATCCACCAGGCATGTCGAGCTGAGGAGATCGCCGGAGGGCTTCAACCAACTGTCATGCGCCTGCTTCGTCGCCATCGGACGCTTCGCGGTTGACGTCTACATTTCAGGAGGCCGCTTGGAACCAAAAACGGGAACACAAATTCTAATCGCGTGGGCACCTTTCTTAGTTCTCATCGCCTGCTGGATCATCTTCATGCTGTACTTCCGGATGTCGCCCGCAATGGTCAACCGGCGCTCCTGGGTCGGTCAAACCTTGCACCATCTGCAACGTATCGAAGAGCTGCTCGAAAATATCGCGCGGAAAATCGACCGCGATGACCGAAAGTAGTTGTATGGGCCTACTCAGTGCTCGCCCGGCATGTGCGAACAAGCCTAAGTTTGAATCGGACCTGGGGCTGATGACCGTTCTCGATTACTTAATGCCGCCGGTAATGATGCGATGTCCCGATAAAGCGCGCATAAATCTGTCCCGGCTTTGTTGCAGAGAACGATTCGCGCAACCGTATGATGGCTTCTTCAGGTAGTGAAAGGTTTCGCGCCAGTATTTGTTGAATCTCTTCACGCGATCTGACGTGATCGGACTGTTAAGCAAGTCCTTTAGCGCCGCTCTCATTTCGGCGGCGAATGCAGCGCATTCCGGACAGTCATGGTTTTTCATGTCTGCACTTCCAAGGACCTTTATTTTATTACTGTCACATATTTAGAGGACAATGATCGTGGCCGATGAACGGTTGATCTCCGATCGGTTTCCCCGCGCTTCGAAATATCATCCCGACTGGGTGATCGCCGGCGTCAGCGGTGCCGCTAATCCGTTATGGATGACCGAGTGGCTGAGCGAAGCGCTGGATTTGCGGCCCGGGATGCGGGTACTGGATCTCGGCTGCGGTCGCGCATTGTCGTCAGTGTTCCTGTATCGTGAGTTCGGAGTACAGGTCTGGGCGACCGACTTGTGGTTCAGCGTCTCGGAGAACCTCCAGCGAATCCGAGATGCGGGCGTTGAGGACGGCGTCTTTCCGATCCATGCGGACGCGCGGTCGCTCCCTTTCGCGAGGGAGTTCTTCGACGCCATCGTGTCGATCGATTCCTTTTTTTACTACGGCACCGACGAACAATATTTGAACTACATCGGCCGATTCCTCAAACCCGATGGTCCATTGGGAATCGCTGGAGCCGGGCTGATGCGGGAGATAGAAGGCTCGGTTCCCGATCATCTTCGCGAGTGGTGGACGGCGGACCTTTGGGGTCTGCATTCGGCGGATTGGTGGCGTCGGCACTGGGATCGAACCCGCATTCTGAACGTCGAGTTGACGGACACGCTACCCAGTGGCTGGCAGTACTGGCGAGACTGGCTCCAATTGATCGCCCGTGAAAACCTGACGGAGATTAAAGCACTGGAAGCCGATTCCGGCCGTTACCTTGGTTACGTTCGAGCAGTGGGCCGCCGGGCTGAAACGCAACTGATGGAGCCCATCGTGTCCGTACCCTCGCAATACAGCAAACAGCCGTTGCTCCGCGATCAGGCGAAAGGAGATCCAGGATCCGGATAACCGAGACTTTTAAGGAAAGACCTGATCGAGCATGACGTGCTGCGACCGCGGTGCGCAGGATAATACATTCTCTGAGCGTGCCCCCCACGTAGCCTCTGCTGTTCAGCACTTCTGGCGCAAATTTCAGACCGATGAATGACCTGAGGCTTGTTTGATAGAATCTGCAGCCAGATTTCGTTCACATCATGATTGGAACCAAACTCGAACACTGCGAAATCACGGCGCACCGCGGTTTTTCGATGTGCCAGGCCTGGCACGAGATTCATCGCGCCGATCCTGCATATCGATGGCTTCGCGAAACGATCGGCAGCACTGCCGCGGCGGTTGCAGCGTGAAGCGCCGTCGCGTGGGGTTCTTGCTTACGACACTGTTGATGTCGGTCGCGGCGTCAGCGCAGCAGCCCACGAACGCGGGTGACAGGTTCGGACTTGCGCCGGGTCCCCACGATGTGGGGTTCCGGTTGCTCGTCGAGCAGGACCACTCGAGATATGTCTCAGCGAGCGAGGGCACAGGAACGCACGCCCGGCCGATCAGGGTTTACGTTTGGTACCCCGCCAAAGCAGCGTCAAAGCCGATGCGCTTCGGTCGTTATGCGGCCCTTGCCGACGACGACGTTTGGCCGCCGGAGATTTCGGGCCGCTCGCGCGACTTGCTGAAGTTCTCGCACGGGCCGCTCGCGCGTTCACTGGACCCGGCAGCGTTCGAAGCGCTGCTTCAACTCCCCATGTTGGCAGCCGAGAACGCCAAGCCCGCGGCCGGTTGGTTTCCGTTGATCGCAATCGGCCAAGGGCTCTACTACGAATCGCCGATCGCGTTCGCGGTCCTGGGAGAATTTCTCGCCGGGCGCGGCTTCGTCGTCGTGACCACGCCACTCGTCGGGACCAACTCCACCGCGGTAAGAATCGATGCGCAGGACCTCGAGACTCAGGTCCGAGACCTCGAGTTCGCGATTGCACGAGCGCGGC
>Ga0114129_10000162_pt1 | contig 71781 bp, 59 predicted proteins | sample RhiMetdeltSRZDD1_FD_80071 | JGI IMG/M metagenome (GOLD analysis project Ga0114129, IMG submission 80071) | Populus rhizosphere microbial communities from Tennessee, USA - Rhizosphere MetaG P. deltoides SRZDD1 (version 2) (version 2) | ecosystem: Host-associated > Plants > Roots > Rhizosphere >...
CACTCTACTGATCCCTTGCGGGACTTTCGCGTTCGACTTGCATGTGTTAGGCACGCCGCCAGCGTTGATTCTGAGCCAGGATCAAACTCTCAAGTTAAATTCGCTGTCCCCACCGGCCGAAGCCGGCAGCGGCAACTCAAGTAACCCGTTAGCCTGTTGATTTGGCTCTCGGATTTATCCTCGCCTCTGCACCACTGACGCGGCGCTTCGGCGAGGCCGTTCAAGTATGCGAGGTTGTAAACCCCGCGCTGATACTCGACGGGCTGTGCTTGCACGTTCTATCTAGTTTTCAAAGAACCGGGACCGCCCCGGCGACCGGCCGGAACGGGCGCCAGAACCCAAAACCCTTGTCCTGGCAACGCTTTCCGGCGACTTTTCCGCCAGAAGGCGAACCTTACAAATTTACGATAAGCGTCAACCGTTTGTCAACCCAAATCGGACACCGCTACGCCCGTTTGGATCCCATCGAGGCTCAGAGCCGAAACTCCAATTGCCTTGCTGGCAGGGCCGCCCGGGCAATCTCCGCCGAACGGCTGGTACGCTCCCACGATATCCCCCTCCCGCCGCCGGGTCAACCCCGGCGGCGGCGGAGAATCCGGGACCTAATGATCTGGGGATCTGGGGAAGACCCTGTTCATCAGTAAGCTTTTAAACCCCAGATCCTCAGATCCCCAGATCCCCAGATGCACGCTTCACTCAGTCGACGCCGGGAATAGCCTTCTTGCTCGCCGGCGTCCGGTATTTTTCGAACCAGGCCATCAAGTACAGCTGCTGCAGCAGTTGATGTGACGGCCGGCGCCAGCCGTGGTACTCCTCCGGCATCCGGACCATCAGCGTGTCGGCTTTTCGCAGCAACTTCAGTGCCCGGTAGAACTCCTCGGTCTGGCTGATCGGCGTCCGCAGGTCCGACTCTCCCGTCATCAGCATCGTCGGGGTCGTCACGTTCGCCACATAGTGAAGCGGCGACCGCACGGCGTACTCCATCGGATCCTCCCACGGGTATTTCTCGAACTGCCGGTACCAGCCGGTCCCGTCGGTCGTCCCGACGAACGAATGCCAGTCGATCACGGGCCGCATGGAGACCGCCGCGCGGAAACGATTCGTGTGCCCGACGATCCACGCCGTGAGCACGCCGCCGCCCGAGCCGCCGCACACGAACAGGTTCTCAGTGTCGATCCACCCTTTGGCGATCGCGGCATCCACGCCAGCCATCAGGTCGTCGTAGTCCTTGCCCGGATAGCTGTGCTGGATGCCGTTGACGAAGTCCTGACCGTATCCGGTTGATCCGCGCGGGTTGGTCCAGAGCACTGCGTAGCCGTTGGCCGCGAAGTTCTGGTAGCTCCAGCTCCAGCCGATGTTGTACATGCTCCACGGTCCGCCATGGATCCATAGGACCATGGGATACTTTTTCGACGGATCGAAGTTGGCCGGCTTCATCAGCCACCCCTGGGCCTTGAGCCCATCGGGCGCCGTGAACCGCAGTTCCTCGGCCCCGGCGAGCGTCGTGCCCGAGAGCACGTCCGCATTGACGTCCACCAGCACGCGCATGTCGGCCGGCTTCGACATCGAGAACGCCACCAGCTGTCCCGGCTCTTTGACGTTCGATTTGATGGCGACGGCCTGTCCGTTCTTCGCTATCGAGACGCTCGTCAGCATGTGCGGCCCGACCGTCATCGGCTTCGGCTTGAGCCCCTGATCGGCCGGCGCGAACCACGTGTTCTCCTGGCCTTCGGACTGCATCGAGTAATACACGCCCGATCCATCCGGCGCCCACGCGACATCCGACGGCGAGCTGGGCAGATTGCCCACCCACATCCGCTTGCGCGCGCCGGTCGAATCCATCATGTAGAGCTGGCTCAGATGATTCGTGTAGTTCTTCTGGTCGTAGCCCGTGTAGGCAATCCAATGCCCGTCGGGCGACGGCTCGGGACCGGTGTCCGGTCCGTTCCGGTCGGTCAGCGCCGTCGCCTCGCCGGTCGCGACGTTGACCGCATAGATCTCGGAGTCGCCGAGCAGGTATTCCGCGTTCGGCTTGCGAATGCCCGAGACGAAGATCGTTTTGCCGTCGTTCGACCACGCCGGCGCCGAGTGGTTGAAGTTGCCGGTCGTCACCTGACGAGGCGTGCCGCCCACCGTCGCGTCGACGACGTACACATGATTGAACCCCTTCGTCGTCGGACCGGATCCGTCGGACGCCCACGACGGCCGATCGATGATGACCGCGCCGCGCGCCAGTTGCGACCCGCGCGGCACCGGCGGCAGCCGCACCGGCAGGACCGGCGTCTCGTCCGGAATCAGGCTCGTGAACGCTATCTGTTTGCCGTCGGGCGACCAGGTGATCGACGCAGGCGCGCGCTCGAGCCGCGTCAATTGAAGCGTCTCGCGCGTATCGACCCACATGGCGTGCAGCTGCGACGATCCCGACCGATTCGACAGGAAGGCGATGCGCTTGCCGTCGGGCGACCACACCGGCGACGAATCGTTCCAGGCGCCATCGGTGAGCTGCCGCAGCCGCTCGCCCTTGATGTCGACGACCCACAGGTTGGACTGATTCTGATCGCGCGCGAGATCGACATATCCGCGCGAGAAGATGACGGTTCCGCCGTCGGGCGAAATCGCCGGATTGGAGATCGACTCCATCTGAAAGAACGTCGCTTTGTCGACGTATTTCGGCTGCTGCGCGGCAGGAATCGCGACAGCGGCCACGACGACGAGAGCGAGTGAAACGAACGTCACCCGACTTCGCATGGTCATCCTCCCGGGAATGGTGCGAGTGGGGGGCAGTCTATCGCTTCAGGAGGCTATGAGGCCATGAAAACCACTTTGGCCGCCTTCCGGCCGACTTCGAGGATGACCGAACCTCGAGACGGATCGATACGCGTCTTAATGTCCGTCACCTTTTCGCGGTCGACTTTCACGCCGCCCTGCTGGATCTTGCGCGTGGCTTCGCTGGTTGAGGTCGCCAGACCAGTTTCGACAACAAGCTTCGAGAGAGCCATCGGACCGCTCGCCTGCACCCGGACTTCGGGCAGCGAGTCTGCGGCGATTTCGCCGCGCGTGAACCTCGCCTCGAACGCCGCGGCGGCGCGATCGGCGTCGGCGCTCGAATGGAAGTCGGCAACGATGCGCTTCGCGAGATCGACCTTGGCCTGTTTCGGATGCACCGAGCCGGCGGCGACCTGTTTTCGCAGTGACTCCACCTCGGCCGTCGAGACGTCGGTCAGAAGCAGGTAGTACCGCCACATGAGGTCGTCGCTGATCGACATGAGCTTGCCGAACATCTCGCCGGCTGTTTCGGTGACGCCGACGTAGTTGCCCAGGCTCTTCGACATCTTCTCGATGCCGTCCAATCCTTCGAGGAGCGGCGTCGTCATCACGACCTGCGGCTCGAGCTGGTAGCTCGGCATCAGATCGCGCCCGACGTTCAGGTTGAACAGCTGGTCGGTTCCCCCGAGCTCGACGTCGGCCTCGAGAAACACCGAGTCATACGCCTGTGCGAGCGGGTAGAGGAACTCGTGCACGGCAATCGGCTTGCCGGCCTCGTAGCGCTGCTTGAAGTCGCGGCGCTCGAGCATCTGCGCGACGTTGTAGCGCGCGGCGAGCCGGACCATGCCAGCGGCGCCGAGCGCGCCGAGCCAGCGCGAGTTGAAATCGATGATCGTCTTGCCGCGGTCGAGGATCTTGAAGACCTGCGTCTTGTAGGTCTCGGCATTGCTCGCGATTTCTTCGGGCGTGAGCGGCGGCCGGGTCTTCGAGCGGCCCGTCGGATCGCCAATCATTCCGGTGAAGTCGCCGATGACGAAGATGACCCGATGGCCGAGGTCCTGAAAGTGTTTCATCTTCCTGAGCAGCACGGTATGGCCCAGGTGCAGGTCGGGCGCGGTGGGATCGAATCCGACCTTGACCGTCAGCGGTTTCCCGGTGTTTGCCGATCGTTCGAGCTTCGTTTTCAGCTCACCGGCGCGGACGACGTCGACGCAGCCTTTCGTGAGGTACGAGAGTTGATCATCGACGGTCACGGCCGGATGAGGTTATCTGAGAAACCGGAGGATCGCATCGTATATCGTGCGGCCCATCAATTCGTGCCCGGCAGGGGACATGTGCATCCGGTCGAACGGAATGAAGAGGTCGCGCTGCTTCCGCTGCGACCGAAACATCGGCAACGGATCCACGACAGTTATTCCCAGCCGCTTCGCAATGTCCGCCACGCGCGTCTGATACGCCGCGTGTGGGTAGTCCCGCTCCACCTGGGCGCGAATCGGAATAATCACGATCGCGATTTCGGCGCCGGCGTCCGTTGCGATCGTTCGAACCTCGGCAAGCTCGCGACTCATCTCGATCCACGCCTGTTCGATGGCGGGCGTCCGCCGGCCTTCGAGGAGGGCGACCTCCCAGCGGACCGCATTATCGGCGCGCGAGGTGTTCTCGATCGCGCTGAGCCATGCCTGCCAAAGGACGTAGACCGCACGACTCTGCCGGAGCGTGGCTCTCATGCCGGAGCCCTGTCCAATCATCTGAAACGTTCCGGATTGTTCAGCCGCGACATCGGGAAGTTGCGATCGGTCGACCAGGAGCTGACCTTCGGGAGTCTGAACCTGATAGTCCAGGTCATTCCAGAAGAGCCCGAGCAGGACCAGGTCAGGCTGCAATCGTGGCGTGAGGTAGCGCAGCAGACTTGATGTCTGGCGGAGATCGTACCCGTTGACACCGGCGTTGATGACCTCGTCGCGGACGGGCGACCGTTGGTGCCGGATCAGCTGTTCCAACCTGACGGCATAGGTCTCATGGTCGTTCACACCCCAGCCGAATGTCGTGGAGTCTCCGGCGACGAGTATCCTGAAAGACCTCACCGGCTTGGGATTCCCGGGTTCTGATCCTCGGAGTCCCAGACTGTTGATGGTTGCCCAGCCGCCCTCCACCCAGCCCGCCTGATTGGGCAATGGAAGGAATCCAAAGTCTCGGTGCTGCCGGTACGTCAACTGCGGCTGCCGCGGCAGGGGCGGAGGCGGTGGAAACGCCAGCCGTGCCAGCAACTCACACAACACGGCGGCAACGACGACTGCCGCTCCGGTCGCGGTGAGACCCAGGGCAAGTCGCCGGCCGCCCCTCCGATTGGGGAAGACCTCTCGAGAATCCGTCATCCATCGCCTCGCTTCTGACGAGGCACGCCGGCGCCTATGACCCAACTGTAACATCCGCGGAGTTCGCTGCCCTGCCTTGATCAGCGTTCACGTTGTCATGGGTGCGGACCTTCAATTATTACTACAATGTTATAATTATCGAGTTGTATGACGGACTGGCTGGGTGAATTCGAACAACTGGTGCTCTTTGCGGTCGTCTCGTTGGAACCGAACGGCTACGGCACCACGATTCGCCAGATGATCGAGGCGCGCGCCGGCCGAGTGGTATCCGCGGGCGCGCTGTACACGACGCTCGAGCGGCTCGAGGTGCGTGGGCTGGTCGCCTCCACCTGGGGTGCGCCGACGCCGGAGCGCGGCGGCAAACGCAAACGACACTACAAGCTGAAGCCCGCCGGCCGCGAGGCGCTGGCGCGCTCGTGGCAGGCGCTCAAAGCGATGGCGCGCGGCGTGACGCCACGACTGGAGCAGCCATGACACCGCCGCGTCTCGCCCGCTGGTTGCTCGAGCGCGGGCTCGATGCGGCGTCGGCCGAGTCGATTTCAGGCGATCTCGCCGAAGAATTCGCCGCGCGCAGTCGATCGCAGGGTCTCCGATCCGCGCGCTGGTGGTACTGGCGGCAGGCCATCGCCTCGGTCGCGGCGCGGCGGGCGCGGCGGCCGCTTTCGGCAGCCGATCGCCGTCTTGCGATACCACACGAGAGGCGCCCTGGATTTCTCGACGGATTCCGTCACGACATCCGGTTCACGATTCGCACGCTTGCGCACGCGCCCGCGTTTACGGCCGCCGCGGTGCTGACGCTTGCCATCGGCATGGGCGCGGCCACGTCGATCGCCACCGCGGCGCATCGGGCGCTTCTCCGGCAGCTGCCTTATCCATACGGCGACCGTCTCGTCTTCGCCGGACATCCCGACGGCAACCGCATCGGAAACGTCGGCTATGCCACCGTCGTCGACTGGCGCACCCGGCTCCGGACGCTCGACGAGCTGGCGATCATCCGCGGCTGGCAGCCGACGCTCGCGGGTGAGGACGGCGCCGAACGGCTCTCGGGACTCAAAGTCACGTGGAACTACTTCCGGATGCTCGGCGTGCAGCCCGCGCTCGGGCGCGACTTTACCGAAGCCGAAGATCATCCCGATCGCTGGCGCGTCGTCCTGATCTCGGACGGTCTCTGGCGGCGGCGGTTCGGGGCGCGCCCGGACATTGCCGGCACGTTCGCCGAGTTCAACAACCGCCGCTACCAGATCATCGGCGTGTTGCCGGCCTCTTTCGAGCCGCTCATCTCCGAGCATTTCTATACGCGCGCGGAAATCTGGGCGCCGCTCGGGTATGCGTTGAATGGAGACTCATCCTGCCGGTCGTGCCAGCACCTGAAAGCGATCGGCCGCCTGGCGCCGGGCGTGACGATCGATCGCGCGGCCGCGGAGCTGGCGGTCGTCCACGCCGGCCTGAAGCGCGAACACCCGAATGACTACACCGACGAGCCGCCGGGCGTGGACCGGCTCGATCGCGAAATCGTCGGGTCGATCCGGCGGCCGCTCGAAGTGCTGATGGGTGCGGTGGCGTTCGTCCTGCTCGTCGCGGCCGCCAACGTCGCCGGACTGATTCTCGCGCGCGCCACGGATCGCGAGCGCGAGATCGCGCTGCGCGCGGCGCTCGGCGCGAGCCGCCGCAGGCTCGTGCGGCAGCTGTTCACCGAGTCTCTCGTCATTGCGGCCGCGGCTGCCGCCCTCGGGACGATCTTCGCGCGGGTCGCGCTCGGCTTCCTCGCCACCCGCGCGCCGGTCACCGTGCCGCGTCTGGATCAGGCCGCCACGGATCCGATGATTGTCGCGATCGGGATTGTCGCGGCGCTCGTGGCGTTGATGGGCTTCGGACTCCTCCCGGCCTGGACCGCGTCACGATCCGATCTGCAGGTCGTGCTGCGCGAAGGCCGGCAATCGGCGGCGCGCCGCGCCATCCGGGCACGCGAGGCGCTGATGGCCGGAGAGCTGGCCGTGGCGCTCGTGCTGGTCGCCGCCGCGGGTCTGATGTATCGCACCGTCGATCGTCTGCTTCACGTCGATCCGGGCTTCAATCCGCGCGGCGTGTTGTCGATCGGCCTGTCGCTCGTCGGGCCGCGATGGGCCGAAGACAGCGCCGTGAGGATGTTCCAGGACGAGCTCCTCGATCGCGTCACACATGTGCCGGGCGTCACGCGCGCCGCGCTCGCCGGCCAGATTCCACTCGGCAACAACTACGACCGGTGGGGCTTCAGGATCGAAGGACGCGTGCTCCAAAGCGAGGCGGACTTTCCCTCGGTCGAGCGGTATTCGGTCACACCCGACTACTTCAGCGTGATGAGCATCCCGCTGAAGAACGGCAGACTGTTCACCGGCGCCGACAGGACGGATGGTCCGCTCGTCATGGTGGTCGGCGAGACGACGGCGAAGACGCTCTGGCCCGGCGAAAATCCGATCGGCAGCCGCGTCAAGATCGGCGATTCCAGCGGTCCATGGCGGACGGTCGTCGGCGTGGTCGGCGACGTGCGTCACTACGATCTCGGGCAGCCGCCGACGACGCAGTTCTATCTTCCGCAGGCGCAGCGAACCGACTCGTTTCTCGTGCTCGTCGTCCGCGGCGCGGTCGCGCCGGCAACGCTCGTGTCGCCGATCCGACGCGAGATCGCGGCGCTGGCCACGGACGTGCCGGTCTTCGACGTCGCCACGCTCGACGACGTGGTCGGCCGATCCGTCGCGACGCGGCGATTCCTGCTGTTGCTGCTGACGGTCTTCGCGATCGCGACGCTCGTCATGGCCGCAATCGGCCTGTACGGCGTCGTGTCGCAGGCGGTCGCGGGACGCCGGCGCGAGTTCGGCATCCGTGTGGCGCTTGGCGCCAGCCGCGCCGATATCTATGCGCTCGTGCTTCGACGAGGATTTCAGCTGGTCGTGATCGGTGCCGTCGTGGGGCTCGCCGCCGCGGCGGGTCTCGGCCGGCTGCTCGGCAGCCAGTTGTACGAGACGAGACCGAGCGATCCAGTCACGCTCGCGACGGCAGCGGCGCTGCTCTTCGCGGCGGCGGTTGCCGCGCACGTCGTGCCGCTCCGGCGCGCGATGAGCATCCAGCCAAATCTTGCGCTGCGGAACGAGTAGCCGTATCGGATCACGGCGCCAGGCCGGGGCCTCGGCCAGCCCGGACTAAACTACTTGGCGGCTCCCGCGCGTGGACGAGCCGTGTATCGCAACAGCGCCAACCCATGACGACGCTGGCTGATCGTCTCCTGAAAAAGCATTTCGGCAAGGATCCGCATCCATTTCGTCTTTTCGAGGAGGAGGTTCAGAGACGGCTCACGCGCGGCGCGACGTTACTGGACGCCGGCTGCGGCAGGAGCGCTCCGGTCCTGACAAAGTTCCGCGGACAGGCGGGCCGCCTGATCGGGATCGATCTCGTCGAATTCGAGGCCGCGCAGAATTCGCTCGAGTTGCATCATGCAGACATCGACGACATCCCACTCCCCGATCAGACCGTCGACCTAGTCATGGCCCGGAGCGTGATGGAGCACATCCAGAATCCCGGGGCGGCGTACGCGGAAGTCCATCGTGTGTTGAAATCCGGCGGAGCCTTTGTATTCCTGACGCCCAATCTCTGGGACTACAGCTCATTGATTGCACTGGCGGTTCCGAACCGCTTCCATCCGTGGATCGTCTCGCGGGTTGAGGGACGTGCGGAGGAGGATGTCTTCCCCGTCGTCTACAAGACCAACACGCGCAGATCGGTGAAGAAGTGGGCCGAGGGTGCGGGGTTCGAGGTTGTGCGCTTCGATTACCTGGGTCAGTACCCCTCCTACTTCATGTTCAACGGCGGCCTGTTCTGGATCGCGACGCAGTACGAGAAGCTGCTTCGACGATTCCGGCCGTTGCGCGTGCTGCAGGGCTGGATTCTCGTGACGCTCGTCCGACGTCCGCACTAAGCCTTGAGAATCACGCGGCGGCCCTCGATCGTCCAGTCGCCGTCGACGAGCGCGCGGTCAAGGGAGCGGGACGGGGCTTTTTTCCACAGCGATCAACAGGTGGGGGACGGAGCTGCCGGACGTCAACCGCGCGGCACGCGCCTTGCGAACGCACGGGCCCTCATGCCCAGACGCCCGCGACGCACACTGCCGGTCTCATTCTTCCACGTCGTCAATCGAGGCGTGCGGAAGTTCCCGATTTTCACGCGGCGGCCAGACTACGCCGCGTTTCTCGGCGTCCTGGCCGACGGGCTCGAACGCTATCCCGTGCAGCTGGTCTCGTACTGCGTGCTTTCCAATCACTGGCACCTTGTCCTTTACCCTGAGACCATCGCTACCCTTTCGAACTTCATGAGATGGGTAACTGCTACCCATGCGATCCGATGGCATCGCCGCCACCAGACCATCGGGCAAGGTCCGCTCTATCAAGGACGCTTTCGTGCGATTCCGATTGAGAGCGGCGCGGAGTTGCTCCGTGTGTGCCGCTACGTCGAGCGGAATGCGCTCGCGGCGCGACTGGTCCAGCGGGCCCAGGACTGGCCGTGGTGCAGCCTCTCGCAGCGGCTGCGGCTCGACGGCCGGATTCCGCTGACCACGGCGCCGTTTCTCCTGACGTCAGCGTGGTCCGATCACGTCAATACCGACCAGCCGGAGCGGGATCTGGTTGAAGCGCAGCTGTGGGAGTTGCTACGTCACGCTCCCCACCAGCCAGGCGTGCTCACCGGAAGCGGAGAGGGACGCGACCAGCGCATCGACTTCATCCGCGCCGCAGACCAGGATCAGGCCGACGCCCATGTTGAAGACGCGAAGCATTTCGGCGTCGGAGATGCTGCCAGCGCGCTGAAGCCAGCCAAACACCGCCGGCGGCGTCCAGCTGCGCCGATCGAGCGTGAAGGCGCGGCCCTCCGGCAGCGCGCGCGGCAGATTCTCCGTGATCCCGCCGCCCGTGATATGCGCCATCCCCTTAATCGATCGCGACACGAGTAGCGGCGCGATCGTCTTCAGGTACGAGCGGTGCGGCCGGAGAAACGACTCGCCGACCGTCTCACCGAGCTCCGCAACGTAGCTGTCGACGTCGAGCTTCAACGTGTCGAAGGCGATGCGGCGCGCCAGCGAATACCCGTTGGTGTGGAGGCCCGTGGACGGCAGCGCGACGAGCGCGTCGCCGGCGACGATCGTCCGCCCGTCGACGATGTCCGCGCGCCGCACGTGTCCGACGATGAACCCGGCGAGATCGTACTCGCCGTCGGCGTAGAAGCCGGGCATCTCAGCGGTCTCGCCGCCGAGCAGCGCGCAGCCGTTCTCGCTGCACGCGGCGGCGACGCCCGTGACAATCTGCTCCGCCACGTCCGGCGTCAGACGGCCTGTCGCCAGGTAGTCGAGAAAGAACAGCGGCCGGGCGCCCTGAACGAGAATGTCGTTGACGCAGTGGTTGACGAGATCACGGCCGACGGTGTGGTGGACGCCGGCCATGAACGCGATCTTCAGCTTGGTCCCGACGCCGTCCGCGCTCGCGACGAGCACCGGGTCGGGCGCGGCGGGATCGAGCGCGAAGAGTCCGCCGAACGATCCGACGCCGGAGAGCACGCCGGGCGTGTAGGTTCCCCGGGCCAGGTTCTTGATTCGCCGGACGACCTCGTTGCCCGCGTCGATGTCCACGCCGGACTGCCGATAGTCGATCTCGGCCACTCAGAACTCCAGCTTTTGAATCAGCGCGTCGGCAATCTGCCGGCGGGCCGAGCCGGCGGGCGCCGCCCAATAGGCCTTCCGGATCTCGACGTAGAAGCGTTCCTCCTCGAAGTCCTCGGCGAGCATGTCGAACGCATCCTGCAGGAGCTCCAGCGCGCCGTCGCGGTCCTTTCGCGATTCGAGCAGCGCCATGATCGCGCCGGGGTTCCGCAACGCGGCCATGCCGACCGCGAGCGCAATCGGCGCCCGCGATGGATCCGCGGCGGGCACGCCGATATCGAAGAGCGCGGCGAGCGCCGCCGGCCGGCCCCGCGCGCCGAGCACGCCGAGCCCGTGCGCGGCGCTGCGCAGCACTTCCTGGTATCCGGCAGTCGTGGCCGCCACGGTCAGGGTCTTTCTCAGGTACTCTTCGTGTCCGCTGCAATTCAATCCGAGCAGGCACAACGCCGCGGAGATCGACGGCTGGACCTCGGGCGGCGCCGATCGCTGCAGCGTCGCGAGGAGCGCCGCCTGCGACGAATCGCCAATCTTGCCGAGCGCCATGATCGCATCGTCCCGGAGCGGTCCGTCGATCTTGGCGACCTCGGCGATCTCCGCGACGGCATACTTGCCGTCGTAGTCGCCGAGCGCTTCGATCAGCGCGCCGCGAAAGAAGTCTTCGCCTCTGGCGACGAGCGGCTTCAGCACGTCGCGGGCGCGCGAATCGGCGCCGTGCGCCGCAATCGCGCGCGTGAGCGCGGGGCGGACGAACTCCGAGCGCTCTTTCGTCAGGCGATCGATCAGCGCCGGCAGGTTGTCGGGATCGGGATTGTGTTCGAACCACGCAAACGCGACGCTTCGCAGCCGATCGTTGCGATCGGACTGCACCTCGCGCATCACCTCGGCCGACGTCGGGCCGCCGAACCCGGAGAGCAGCGTCAAGGCGCGGTAGCGCGCGTACTCGTCGGGATGCGCGCGCGACGCCTTGGCGAGCGGCGGGACGGCCACCTCGGGGGCGGCGCGGCGGATCAGGCGCGCCGCGTTCGTCCGCGTCGCATAGTCGAACGATCCGAGCTTGTCGATCGCCGCCGTAACTTCGGACGCGGTGGTTGCGGCCGTCTGCGTCTGGGTCGATCCCGCCTGACCGCCACGCAGCGCGACACTCGCCGGCGCCGCGACGAGCACCGCCGCCAGAACGAGAATCGTCGGTCTCATTCGACGAGCTTCAAGGCCAGCTGCAGGTACGCCTGTTCGTTCGACGGCACGGCGACCGGGTAGTGACCCGTGTAGCAGGACGTGCAGTACGACTGCCGTGTCGGTCCCACGGATGACAGCATACCTTCAAGACTGAGATAGCCCAGCGAGTCGGCGTCGATGAAGCGGCGGATCTCCTCGACGGACTTGGACGCGGCAATCAGGTCGGCTTTCTGCGGCGTGTCCACACCGTAGAAGCAGGGCGAGATCGTCGGCGGACAGCTGATGCGCATGTGCACTTCGCTCGCGCCGGCCGCGCGCACCATGCGGACGATCTTCCGGCTGGTCGTGCCGCGCACGATCGAGTCGTCGACGAGCACCACACGGCGGCCCTGGAGGATGCTCTTGACCGGATTCAGCTTCACGCGCACGCCGAAATGCCGGATCGACTGGTGGGGCTCGATGAACGTCCGCCCGACGTAGTGGTTGCGAATCAACCCCATCTGGAGCGACAGCCCCGACCGCTCGGCGTATCCCGTCGCGGCGCAGACGCCCGAATCGGGAATCGGCACGACGACATCGGCCGGTGCCGGCTGCTCGTCCGCAAGCTTCCGGCCGAGCTCGGTGCGGACCTCGTTGACGCTCCTGCCGAACACGTACGAGTCCGGCCTCGCGAAGTACACGTGCTCGAAGATGCAGTGCGCCGCTGGCGCCGGCGCAAACGGATGGAGCGATCGCGTCCCTTCGGGGCCGACGATGAACATTTCTCCGGGCTCGATGTCGCGGACCCATTCGGCATCGATCAAATCCAGCGCGCAGGTTTCTGAACAGACGATGTAGGCGTCGCCGAGCCGGCCGAGCGTCAACGGCCGGAAGCCGTGGGGATCGCGCACCGCAATGAGGTGGTCTCTCGTCAGCAGCACGAGCGAGAACGCGCCCTGCGCCTGCGACACCGCCTCGACGAGCGCGGCGACCGGCGTGGCCGCCTGCGAGCGCGCGTAGAGATGCAGCAACACTTCGGTGTCGCTGGTGGTCTGAAAGATCGATCCCTGCCGGACGAGCGCTTCCCGCAGCTCCTGCGCGTTGACGATGTTGCCGTTGTGGCAGATGGCGATCTCGCCGTGGGCGCAGTCGATCAGAATCGGCTGGGCGTTCTTGAGTCCGCTGTCACCCGCCGTCGAGTACCGGACGTGGCCGATGGCCATCATCCCGCCGAGCCGCGAGATCGTGGTCTCGTTGAAGGTGTCGGCGACGTACCCCATCGCCTTGTGAATCTGCAGCCGGCCGCCGTCGGACGTGACGATCCCGACGCTCTCCTGGCCGCGATGCTGAAGCGCATAGAGGCCGAGATACGTGAGATTCGCCGCTTCGGAATGACCGTAGATGCCGAAGACGCCGCACTCGTCTTTGAAAGGCACTTCAGAAACTCCTGTCGGAGCGGCGCGGAACGCGCGTCTTCACGCCGCTTGCCCGTCCAACCAGTTTGACAGAACTGCGCTCCACCGCGCTTCCGCTTCCGCCACGCCGAGATCGATCACGACCTGATCGTCGACCGCGATCCGGAGCGTGTGGCCGCCCGTCCGTCCGACCTGCGCCGCCGGGACATTCGCGCGCGCGGCGGCGGCCAGCACGGCCTGGAGATCGCCGGCGGCGACGCTGACGATCACGCGCGTCGCCGACTCCCCGAACAGCGCGGCGGCGAGCCGATCGGTTCGATCGACGGGCGAGATGCCCGGAATGGACACCGACGCGCCGAGACCGCCCGCGTCGAAACAGCACTCCGCGAGCGCCACGCCGAATCCGCCTTCGGCGCAATCGTGGGCCGATCGGATCAGATCGCGGCCGATGAGATCCACGACGAGCCGCTGCAGCGCGCGCTCGCGGGCGAGATCGAGCGCCGGCGGCATCCCGCGAATCAGCCCGAGGATGGTCTTGAAGTATTCGCTGCCGCCGAGCTCGCCGTCACCCTCGCCGAACAGCACGATCTCGAGGTTCTCGTCCGGAAACACCCTCCCTCGAACCTTCGACGCGTCCTGCAGCAGCCCGACGACGCCGATCACCGGCGTCGGCAGGATGGCGCGACCGTCCGTTTCGTTGTACAGACTGACGTTGCCGCCGGTCACCGGAATTTCGAGCGCGCGGCACGCTTCGCCCAGCCCCGCGACGGCCTCCGCGAACTGCCACATGATGTCCGGGCGTTCGGGGTTGCCGAAATTCAGGCAGTTCGTCGCGCCAATCGGCTGGGCGCCGGCGCACGCGACGTTGCGCGCGGCTTCGGCCAGCGCGAGCCGTGTCCCCTGGCGGGGATCGAGCAGGCAGAAGCGGCCGTTGCCGTCGACGGACATCGCGAGCGCCCGCGTCGTGTCTTTGATGCGCACGACGCCGGCGCCCAGACCGGCCGGCACGATCGTGTTCGTGCGGACCATGTAGTCGTACTGCTCGTAAATCCACCGCTTGCTCGACACCGTCGGCGATCCGAGGATGGCGAGCAGCGCGTCGCTCGGCCGCGTGAGCGGCTGCCGCGCCTCGTCGGGCAGCTCGCGCAGCTCCTCGAGATTGGCGGGCCGCTGCATTGGACGCCGATAGACGGGCGCCTCGTCGGTGAGCGCGCGATTGGGGATCTCGGCGACCAGCGTTTCGCGATCGCGGATCCGGAGGATGCCGTCCGCGGTGACGTGGCCGATCCGCACCGCGTGCAGATCCCACTTCTCGAAGATCCGCTCGACGTCCGCTTCGCGTCCGCGCTTGACGATCAGCAGCATCCGCTCCTGCGATTCCGACAGCATGATTTCGTACGGCGTCATCGCGGCTTCGCGCTGCGGCACGTCGGCGATGTCGACGTCGATGCCGACGCCGCCGCGCGATCCCGTTTCGCTCGTCGAGCACGTCAGTCCGGCCGCGCCCATGTCCTGCACGCCGACGACCGCGTCGGCCTTCATGACCTCGAGGCACGCCTCGAGCAGCAGCTTCTCCATGAACGGGTCGCCGACCTGGACGGCGGGGCGCTTGTCCGCCGATTTCTCGGCGAACTCGGCCGACGCCATCGTCGCGCCATGAATGCCGTCGCGGCCCGTCTTGGCGCCGACGTAGTACACGGCGTTGCCGACGCCGGTCGCCCGGCCGCGGACGAGCGCGTCGCGCCGCGCGATGCCCAGGCAGAAGACATTGACGAGCGGGTTGCCGGCGTACGTCTCGTCGAACATCACCTCGCCGCCGACGGTCGGGATGCCGATGCTGTTGCCGTACCCGCCGATGCCGGCAACGACGCCGGAGAGAATCCGCCGGGTGCGCCCGTCTTCGAGCGTACCGAACCGCAGCGAGTCGAGCAGCGCGATCGGACGCGCGCCCATCGTGAAGATGTCGCGGATGATGCCGCCGACGCCGGTCGCCGCGCCCTGATACGGCTCGATGAACGACGGATGGTTGTGCGATTCGATCTTGAACACGGCCGCGAGGCCGTCGCCGATGTCCACGGCGCCGGCGTTCTCGCCCGGACCCTGGAGGACCCGCGGACCGTCGGTCGGCAGCGTGCGCAAGTGCACGCGCGAGCTCTTGTAGCTGCAGTGCTCGGACCACATGACCGAGAACATGCCGAGCTCAGTCAGATTCGGCTCGCGGCCGAGAAGCTCAACGATTCGCGCGTACTCGTCGCGCGACAGGCTGTGCCGCTCGAGCACGGCTTCGTCGAAGGTCATGGGCGCCTTCTCCTGCCTCAGGCCTGCTGCGCGAGCGAAGCCGACCCCTGCCAGTCGCCGCGCTCCGACAGCATCGACACCACCGATTTGAACAGAAGCAGACCATCGCTGCTGCCGATGGCCGCTTCGCACGCCCGCTCCGGATGCGGCATCAGGCCCACCACGTTGCGGGCCTCGTTACAGATCCCGGCAATGCTGTGGACCGAGCCGTTTGGGTTCGCCTGCTCGGTCGTCTCGCCGAACGCGTTCGCATACCGGAACACGATGCGCCCGTGATCTTCGAGCCTCGCGAGCGTTTCCGGCGGCGCGTAGTAATTGCCTTCGCCGTGCGCGATCGGCAGCCGCAGGATCTGACCGGCACGGCCGAGGCCGGTGAATGGCGTATCGGTGCGCTCCAGGCGCAGACCCACGAACTCACAATGGAATTTCAGGTCGCGGTTGCGAAGCATCGCGCCCGGGAGCAGGCCGCATTCGAGCAGGATTTGAAACCCGTTGCAGATGCCGAGCACCGGACCGCCCGACGCGGCAAATCGCGTGACGGCCGGCATGATGGGCGAGAACCGCGCGATGGCACCGGTCCGGAGGTAATCGCCGTGCGAGAAGCCGCCCGGCACGATGACGACGTCCGCGGTCGCGAGCGTCGTCTCTTTGTGCCAGACGAACTCCGCCCCCTCGCCCAGCACGTGCTTCACGGCGTGGTACGCGTCGTGATCGCAATTCGATCCCGGGAAGACGACGATGGCAAACTTCATGTCTCTATCCGAAAGCTCTCGATCACGGGATTGGCCAGCACCCGCTCTGCGACTTCGGACGCGACCTGCCTGGCTTCACCATCCGTGCTGACGTTGAGATCGAGCTCGAAGTACTTGCCCTGGCGGACCTCCGACACGGCGCCATAGCCGAGCGACTGGAGCGCCTGAGCGATCGTGTTGCCCTGCGGGTCGAAGACCGAGGGTTTGAGGGTGACGAACACGCGTGCCTTCAAGGTTTTTCCCCGTGGGATCCCGTCATTAACTTCGAACTTCGAAGTTCGAACTTCGAAGTTCCGCGCCTATGGCGCGGTTGTCACTGGCACCTGCTTGAACACCCGCTCGAAGATCGCGTCCACGTTCCGGAGCTGCGCGCCCAGGTCGAACGCCCGGTCGATCGCGGCGCGATCGAGTCGCGCGGTGATGTCGCGGTCGGCCAGCACCAGCTCCTTGAAGCCGCGCTGCTCGTGAAATGCGCGCATCGCGTTGCGCTGCACCCACTCGTACGCCTCTTCGCGCGACACGCCGCGGCGAGCCAGCTCCAGCAGAAGCGTGCCGGAAAATACGACCCCGCGCGATCGCTCGAGATTTTCCATCATCCGGTCCGGATACACCACCATGCCGGCGACGATTTTCGTGAAGCGGCGCAGCATGTGATCGACCGCGATGAAGCTGTCGGGCAGAATGATCCGCTCGACGGACGAATGCGAGATGTCGCGCTCGTGCCAGAGCGCGACGTTTTCGAGCGCCGCCATCGCGTTGGCGCGCACCAGCCGCGCCAGCCCGGTGATCTGCTCGCAGCCGATGGGATTGCGCTTGTGCGGCATCGCCGACGAGCCCTTCTGTCCGCGGCCGAACGGCTCTTCGATCTCGCCGATCTCGGTTTTCTGCAGGCCGCGAATCTCGAGCGCGAATTTCTCGAGCGACGCCGCCAGAATCGCGAGCGATGTAAGCAGCTCCGCATGCCGATCGCGCTGGATGACCTGCGAGGCGACCGGCGCCGGCGTCAGGCCGAGCCGTTCGCAAACGGCGGCCTCGATCGACGGGTCGAGGTGCGCAAACATCCCGACGGCCCCCGACAGCTTGCCGACCGAGACGATTTCGCGCGCGCGGCGGATCCGCTCGCGGTCGCGCTCGACTTCGGCGTACCAGAGCGCAAGTTTCACGCCGAGCGTCATCGGCTCGGCGTGGACGCCGTGCGTGCGGCCGATCATCGGCGTGCGCCGGTGCTCGTCGGCTCGACCGCGGATCGCGTCGGCGAGCGCGTCGATGTCCCGGAGGATGAGATCGCACGACTCGCGCATCTGGAGCGCGAGCGCGGTGTCGAGCACGTCGGACGAGGTCAGACCGAAATGGAACCACCGCGCGGACGGTCCCGCGCGCTCGGCGACGGCGGTCGTGAAGGCGATGACGTCGTGCTGCGTCGTGCGCTCGATCTCCTCGATGCGCGCGATGTCGAACGACGCGCGCGCGCGCAGCTCCCGCGCGTCGGCCGCCGGGACGATGCCCGCCTGCGCGAGCACGTCGGTGGCCGCCAGCTCGACTTCGAGCCACGTCTGGTATTTCCGGGCGTCGCTCCAAATCGCGCCCATTTCGGGATGTGTGTAGCGCGCGATCACGTCACTAGACCTTCAACTGATCCACCGTCACCGGCACCGTCGATTCCGGTCCGACCATGGTCGCCACGAGATTGCCGTCTTTGAACAGGTCGCCGGCCACACGCTGGACGTCGTCGGCCGACACGGCATCCATTGCCGCCAGGAGCTCGTCGAGCGTGAAGCTCCGGCCGAAGTAGATCTCGTGCCGCGCGAGCTGCGACATCCGGCTGGAGGTATTCTCCAGGCTCAGCATCAGACTGCCTTTCAGGTGGTCCTTCGCACGCGTCAGCTCCTCGGCGGGCACCAGCGTATCGCGCAGCGTCCGGAGCTCGGCGAGCGTGAGGTCGATGACTTCGCTCACTTTCTCCGAGGCGCATCCGGCGTACACGGTGATCATGCCGGCGTCGCTGTAGGTCGTAAGCGTGCTGAAGACGGCGTACGCCAGCCCGCGCTCTTCCCGGATGTGCTGAAAGAGCCGGCTGCTCATCGAGCCACCGAGAATCGCGTTGAGCACGTACAGCGCGTGACGATTGCCGTGCGCCTGCGGATACGCCGGCGTGCCGACGCAGAGATGTGTCTGCTCGATGTCTTTCGTGCGCTGCGTCAGCCCGGGCGTCACCGCCGGCGGATCGCCCAGGCTCGGCGGCCGCCCGCCCGGCAACTGCGCGAATCCGCGTGCGATCAGATCTTTCAGCCGGCCGTGCTCCAGGTTCCCGGCCGCCGCGATCATCAGATTGGCGGCCGTATAGTTCCGGCTGAAATACCGGCGCAGCCGATCGGAATCGAACGACATGACCGTGTCGCGTGTGCCGAGAATGGGACGGCCGAGCGGGTGATGCGACCAGAACTGCTGCGCAAACAGCTCGTGGACGAGATCGTCCGGCGCATCCTCGACCATCTTGATTTCTTCGAGAATGACCTGCTGCTCCTTCAACACGTCGCCCGGCGCCAGCGCCGGCCGCAGCAGCATGTCGCTCAGCAGATCGATGGCGACCGGCAGGTGTTCGTCGAGCACCTTGATGTAGTACCCGGCGTACTCCTTCGCGGTAAACGCATCGAGCTGGCCGCCGACCGAGTCGATCGTCTGAGCGATCTCCCGCGCCGATCGCGAAGTCGTGCCCTTGAAAAGCATGTGCTCGACAAAGTGCGCGACGCCGCTTTCATCGTCGGACTCATGCCTGGATCCGCGCGTGACCCAGACGCCCACGGTCACCGACCGGACATGCGACATCGCCTCGGTGACAAGGCGCATTCCCGACGGCAGCGTGTCTTCAACAACCATCGTGACACCCGTGGCAGGCGCGTTCCCGTACGTAATGCTCTAAGTTGTTCAATGGCTTGACTTTACCTGCGAGCGTCAAGACCGGAATTCTATCACAAAAGCTGGCGTTGGGGCGTGAGTTTTGGAGCATAGGCATTGTGCCGAACATTTCCGATCAATGCTCTCAAAAGATCATCCCATGAGTGCCCGGATTGACCTCCTGAATCTCGATCGCCACGAACTGGAGCAGGCGCTCGTCGATCTGGGCGCGCCGCGCTATCGGGGGCGGCAGGTGTTCCGCTGGCTTTATCGCGGCGGCGCGACCGATTTCGCGGCGATGGCGAATCTCGGCCGCGAGGTTCGCGAGAAGCTCGCGACCGCATTCACAATCGCGTTCCCCGCGATGGCGTCGCAACAAACATCATCGGACGGCACCACCAAGTTCCTGCTGGCGCTCGCGGACGCTCGGCACATCGAAGCGGTCTTCATTCCCGACACCCCGTCACAGACCTTCTGCATTTCGACTCAAGTCGGGTGTGCAATTGGCTGCACGTTCTGTCTGACGGGAAAAATGGGGCTCACGCGGCACCTCACCGCCGGGGAAATAGCAGGTCAGGTCCGGCTGCTGGCGCCAGCGACCGGCCTCGCCGCCGCGCCATTCAACATCGTGCTCATGGGAATGGGTGAGCCGCTGCACAACTACGACGCCACGATGAAGGCGCTCGGGATCCTCGCCGACGAAGAGGGACTCGCGATGCCGCCCCGGCGGATGACACTGTCGACGGTCGGTATTCTTCCGGCGCTCGAGCGGCTGGCGACCGCCCCGCTGATGCCGAACCTCGCGATTTCGCTTCACGCGACGACGGATGAGCTTCGCAGCCAGTTGGTCCCGATCAACCGCCGATACCCACTGAAGGATTTGCTGGACGCCTGCCGGCGATTCCCATTAGCGCGACGGCGCCGAATCACGTTCGAATACGTGCTGCTCGATCGCGTCAATGACACGCCCGAGGACGCGCGCCGGCTCGTGCGGCTTCTGCATGGCATCAAGGCCAAGGTGAACCTGATGCCGCTCAATGAGGCAGCCGGGATTCCGTTCAAGCGGCCGAGCGACGAGCGGGTCAACGCCTTCGCGCGGCTGCTGGCCGATCGCGGCGTGAGGGTGATGGTTCGAAAGAGCCGCGGCCGCGACATCCGCGCCGCGTGCGGTCAGCTGATCATCGAATCAGAGCAACGGTCGATCGGCCAGAGGCTGGCGATGCAGATGAAATGAAAAGACCTCGGGGTCAGACCGGGGTCAGACCCCTGGGTTTTGGGGTCTGACCCCGGTCTGACCCCGAGGTCTTTTTCACTTCATCAATCTCTTCGCCGCCGCCTCCACTTTCTCTTCGAGCTTGATCTTGTACTCGCGCAGCCGGGCAGCGACCTCCGGCTCGGCGAGGGCGATCATCTGCGCGGCGAGGACTCCCGCGTTCGTCGCGCCGGGCTTGCCGATCGCGACGGTGGCCACGGGCACGCCCGGCGGCATCTGCACGGTCGAGAGCAGCGCGTCCAGTCCCTTCAGCGCCGAGGAGTCAATCGGCACGCCAATCACCGGCAGCGTCGTATGCGCCGCGACGACCCCGGCCAGATGTGCCGCGGCGCCCGCGCCGACGATGAACACACGGACTCCGCGCGAAGGCGCTTCTTCCACGAGCCGCAGCACGCGCTTCGGCGAACGATGCGCCGACGCAACCGTCATCTCCGAGGTCAGCCCAAGTTCGGTCAACGCGTCGGCCGCGGCAGCCATGACCGGCGCGTCCGAGTCGGACCCCATCAGAATCAACACATCCATATTCACTCCGGGGGACTTCGTCCCGCCCGCCTCCGCTAAAGCTCCGGCGCGGTAACGGCAGGGGCACCGATCGCTTTCTGTCCGATGTCTCGCCTGTACTGCATGCCCTCGAATTCGATCATCGACGCCGCGGTGTACGCGGCCGCGATCGCCGCGTCGAACGAGCGGGCCTGGCCGACCACCGTCAGCACTCGCCCGCCGGCCGTGACCAGACGTCCGTCGACGAGTCGCGTTCCTGCATGGAACACGAGCGCGCCCGGGACGGCTTCGGCGCGATCGAGACCGCGTATCTCGTGCCCGATTTCAGGCGTCCCGGGATAGCCTCGGGCGGCGAGGACGACGCCGACGAGCCGATCGCCTCCTTCGACGAGCGTGCCGGGACGCAGATGGCCGGCGGCCGCGTCGAAAAGCGTGACCGCCAGACGGCCCTGCAGGAGCGGCATCACGACCTGCGTCTCCGGATCGCCGAGCCGCACGTTGAATTCGATCACCTTCGGTCCCTGCGGCGTCAGCATGAGGCTGATGTACAGAAACCCTTGGTAAGGGTGCCCTTCCTCACGCATGCCGTTCACGACGGGCCGCGCGATCTGCCGGATGACATCCGACATGGTGGAACGCGACAGCAGCGGACTTGGCGCGAACGCGCCCATGCCGCCCGTGTTGGGGCCGCGATCGGCATCCCAGATGCGCTTGTGATCCTGTGCGGTCGAGAGCGGCATGATCTCGTTCCCGTCCGTCAGGACAAAGCACGACACTTCGGGTCCGGTCAGGCATTCTTCGATCACGACTGTTGCGCCGGCGGCGCCAAACTGCCGATCGAGCATCGCGGCGCGCACGGCGGCCTCCGCTTCCGCGCGGTTGTCGGCGACCGTCACCCCTTTGCCGCCGGCAAGACCATCCGCTTTCACGACGACCGGAAATCCAAACTCGCTGCCGCCGACGGCGGCAAGCGCCGCATCCACTCGATCGCACGTCACGAATCTCGCGGTCGGGATGTCGTGTCTGACCATGAACGCTTTCGCGTAGGCCTTCGAGCACTCGAGCGCGGACGCCGCGTGCGACGGTCCGACGATCGCGCGGCCGTGCGCGCGAAAGAGATCGGCGACGCCGCGTTCGAGCGGCGCTTCCGGTCCGACGACGGTCAGGTCGACATGCTCACGGGCGGCGAGCGCCAGCAGCTCGCCGGGCGTGGTGAGATCAGCCGGGACCAGGCGGGCCACCCGCGCCGTGCCGGGATTGCCCGGCGCCACGACGACTTCGGTCACGTCCGCGTCGCGTGAGAGCCGCCAGGCCAGGGCATGTTCACGTCCGCCGGAGCCGAGCACGAGGATCTTCATTTCTGGAACGAATTCTATGATCAGCCGGAGGGCGCACTGGTTTCCACGTCCGCCTGAGGCTGCGGATTTGGGAATCAATCCGCGCTACTCGCGGCCGTGCTAGGCTACTGTGTTGCCCGCGGCACGAATGACGAGGCTGTGGGAAAGATCGGCCGGAAAGGGGGTGTCGAGGCCTTGGCAGAAGTCAAGATTCAGGAGGGCGAATCCATCGAGAGCGCGCTCCGCCGGTTCAAACGGAAGGTGCAGCAAGAGGACATCATCAAGGACATCAAGAAGCACTCCTTTTATTTGAAGCCCGGCGACAAGCGCCGCGCCAAACAGGCCCTGGCTCGCAAGCGATCGCGCAAGAAGCAGCGCCGGGAACTGGAGTAACCCTGGCCCTCGGGTTTCGTCGTCCGGCAGCGCGAAACCCGAGGTCTTTGGCCCGTCTCCTTGTGAAAAGGCGGGTTGGCCCCTTAGACTAGGGCGCGACCGGACGCCAGACGGTCGATTTTCCACAGAGTTTTCGCCGCTGCGGCGGCGGCCATACGAGGAGTTTCGCATGCAGATCGAGGAACGAGTCGTCAACGATGTGACGATTCTCGACCTGAAGGGGAAGATAACCCTGGGCGAAGGCGACGAGGCCCTGCGGGAAAAAATCAATCAGCTCATCAGTGGGAACAAGAAGCGGATCCTTCTGAACCTCGCCGAGGTTCCGTACATCGACAGCGCCGGTCTCGGCGAAGTCGTCCGTACGTACACGACGGTGAGCCGCCAGGGCGGCCAGCTCAAGCTGGTAAATCTGACCAAGCGAATCGTGGATCTGCTGACGATCACCAAGCTGCTCACCGTGTTCGAGGCGTTCGACTCGGAGCCGGAAGCGCTCAAGAGCTACTCGTGAGCTGACCTCCCCTGCCCGGGGACCGATGGCTCGAATTACCTCCGCCACTCCGGCGGTTTCCACTCCGGCGGGCGACACCGTTCGCCATCGATCCGTCGCGGCCAGCCTGCTCCGGTCGCTGCGGCCGAACCAGTGGACGAAAAACCTGTTCGTCTTCGCTGGTCTCATCTTCGCCGAGCGATTGTTCGATCTCGGCGCGGCCGCCAAAGCCACGGCCGCCTTCGGGGTGTTCTGCGTCCTCTCGGGTGTCGTCTATCTCATCAACGACGTCAAAGATCGCGAGGCCGATCGCCGGCATCCGATCAAGTCACGCCGGCCGATCGCGTCGGGTGCGCTCTCGCCGGACACGGCCGTCGCCGCGGCGCTGATCCTGATGGTCGGCGCGCTGGGATCGGCGTTCTGGATCAACCGCGAGTTCGGCATCGTCGCGCTGGTTTACGTGACGCTGCTCACGTTGTACTCCCTGTCCCTGAAGCACATCGTGATTCTGGACGTGCTGACGATTTCGGGTGGCTTCGTCCTGCGCGCGCTTGGCGGCGCCGTCGCCATCGACGTCAAGTTCAGTCACTGGCTGTTGCTGCTGATGCTGCTGCTGGCGCTGTTCCTCGCGCTGAGCAAGCGCCGCGCCGAGCTCGTGACGCTGGCCGACGACGCCAAGGGACACCGGCCGAGCCTGGCCGAATACAGTCCGTACCTCCTCGATCAGATGATCGGCGTCGTGACCGCGTCCACGCTGCTGGCGTACGCGTTTTATACGATCGCGCCCGATACGGTCGCCAAATTCGGCACCGATCGGCTGCTCTGGACGGTTCCTTTTCCCTTGTACGGGATCTTCCGATACTTGTATCTGGTGCACCAGCGCGACGGCGGCGGCAACCCGTCGGAACTGCTCGTGACGGATCGGCCGCTGCTGCTTTGCGTCGCGCTCTGGGGACTTAGCGTGATCGCCATCCTGTACGGGCCGTGGAAGTAATCTGACTGTATGGCCACGACACGTCCGAAAGTCGCGATTCTTCGAACGACCCCGGCAACCGTGCTGGCGGACTATCACCAGCTGATGAACCTGGCCGGCTATCAGGACGTCATCGCGCGCGACGCCGACACCGCCCTCAAGGTCAACATCTCGTGGCACTTCTTCTTTCCAGGCAGCTCGACGACGCCGTGGCAGCTCGAGGGCGTGATTCGGGCCATGAAGCAGGACGGGTACGACCCGGCCCTTGTGCACGCCTGCCACAACCGGACGGTCGTGATCGACGCGCATCTCGGCGAGCGCGAGAACAAGCAGGTGAACGTCACCGACGCGCACGGCCTTCGCAACATCCATCTCTACGAAGGCGACGAGCCGTGGATCAACATCCGTGACGCCGTCGGCGATTTGACGAAGAAGTTCCTGTGCCTGAACGACGTCTACCCCGACGGCTTCATGATCCCCCGCCGCTTCATCGGCGAGAACATCATCCATCTGCCGACGGTCAAGACCCACGTCTTCACGACGATGACCGGCGCGATGAAGAACGCGTTCGGTGGGCTGCTGAACGAGCGGCGGCACTGGACGCATCCGGTGATCCACGAGACGCTGGTGGATCTCCTGATGATCCAGAAGCAGATCCATCGCGGCGTCTTCGCGGTGATGGACGGCACCTTCGCCGGCGACGGCCCCGGGCCGCGCTGCATGGTGCCGCACGTGAAGAACGTCATCCTGGCGAGCGCCGACCAGGTGGCAATCGACGCGGTCGCGGCGAAGCTGATGGGGCTCGACCCGCTCAACATCAGGTTCATCCGGCTGGCCCACGATCTCGGCCTCGGCTGCGGCGATCCCCGTGACATCGAGATCGTCGGCGACACGGCGGCCGCCGCCGAGAACTGGCAGTTCACCGGCCCGTTCCGCAAGATGACGTTCGCCTCGCGGATGCAGCACAAGATCTACTGGGGACCGCTCAAGCGCCCGATCGAGTGGTCGCTGAAGACGGTGCTCGCGCCGTGGGCGTACATCGCAAGCGTCGTCTACCACGACAGCTTCTGGTATCCCGTGCTGGCCAAACACAAGATGACGCAGGTGCTGGCGAGCCCGTGGGGACGGCTGTTCAGGCACTGGGAGCGCGTCCGGCCCGACGATCGCGGGTACCCGGCGATTCCCGAAGAAGGCGCGCAGATCGCGCGCACCGGCATCAAGGCGCTCGGCCGTTCGCTCGGCATCCTTGCGACGTGCATCAAGGAGGCGCCGGAAATCGCCAGCCGGCGGCGGCATAAGAATGAGGCTATGAGGCCATGAGGATATGAGGCTCTGAGGAAGAGCACGTGTTCTTGCTCATCGCCTCAGGGCCTCATCACCTCATGGCCTCTACACAGCTTTTAGGAACGTATATGTCCGACTTCAACGTCCGATCCGATTCGGTGGACGTCGAGCAGATCATGCGGCAGATTCGCGCCCGCATTCGCGAGAAGCGCGGCGCCGACTACACGGAGGCCGAGCTCCAGCAGCTGGCGACCGTCAAGCTGGAGCGATTTCTCGACCCGCGCGGCCTCAGGTCCGATCTCGTCGAGCAGTTCCGGCGGCATCGCACGCTCACGCCCGAGCTGCCGAAGTACGAATTCGATGACTCGACGCTGTATCAGACGCATCGAGCGGGGCTCCGCAGCATTCGACAGCTCTTTCGTCCACTCGTGAAACTGTTCATCAATCCGAACTCCGTCAGTCATGCCCTCACGCTTCAGACCCGGATGAACGACGACTTCCACAAGAGGATCCGTCAGCGTGAGGAGACAGACCCGCTCTTCTACGAGGTGATCCACAACCTCGTCGTCGAGATCACCCGGCTTGGCATCGAGGTGCAGAACCTGAAGATGCGCGTCGAGTCCCTGTCGAGCCGGCTGGACTTCGACGAGCGGCGGGCCCGATCGCTCGAAACCGTCGTCCAGTACAAGAGACATGCCGGTCCTTCAGGTCCTTCCGGTCCGTCGGATCCTCAAGGTCCTAGAGGTTCTTCAGGTCCTACAGGTCCTTCGGGTCCGTCGGGTCCGTCAGGTCCGCCGGCGCACGCTCCCTCTGGAGGACCCGGGACTGCGGCCGCACCGGGATCATCGGGCGCGCCGGGCGAGCGGCACCGTCGCCGGCGCCGCAGACGCCGCCGGCCGGGACGGACGATGGCAGACCGTATGTCTTCGAATCCGGAGACCGGCGGACAGCAAAGCTCATCGGGGACGTCCGGTGACGAGTCGCCAGACTTTGCGGATCACGGCGACGAGGGCAACGGCTCCGGTGGACACGAAGACTCTGGCGGACCGGAAGGATCCGGAGCTCCGAATCAGTGAAGCTGGCGGTTGTTGTTCAGCGCTATGGCGCGGACATCAGCGGCGGCGCCGAACTTCACGCCAGATACGTCGCGGAGCGGCTCGCCCGCCACGCCGAGGTCACCGTTCTCTCGACCTGCGCGCGCGATTACATCACCTGGAAGAACGAGCTGCCGGCGGGCGAGGAGACGATCAACGGCGTCAAAGTCCGGCGCTTCCCGGTCGCGGGCGTGCGCGACACCAACGACTTCGGACGGCGGTCGGCGCTCGTCTTTTCCAAGCCGCATTCGATTCATGACGAACTGAAGTGGCTCGACAGCGAGGGCCCCCGGAGTCCTGAGCTGATCCAGCACATCCGGCAGGTCCGCGAAGACTTCGATTTCTTCGTCCTGTTCAGCTATCGCTACTACCACGCCTGGCACGGCTCGAGGGCCATTGCCGACAAGGCGGTCCTCGTCCCGACCGCCGAGCGTGACGATGCGATCGGCGTCTCGATTTTTGCGCCGGTCTTCCGCGGCGTACGGGCCCTCATGTACAACTCCTTCGAGGAGCGCGCGCTCATCCAGGGGATCAGCGGCCGCAAGGGACCGGGCGTCGTCGTCGGCGTCGGATCGGAAATTCCCGATCGCACGCAGCCATGGCGATTCCGGAAAAAGTTCAACGTGAAACGGCCGTTCGCGATCTACATCGGTCGCATCGACGAAAACAAAGGCTGCGCGGAGCTTTTTTCGTACTTCGAGCGCTACGCCGTGATGTATCCGCACGGGGTCGATCTCGTGCTGGTTGGATCGCGCGTGCTCGACGTCCCCCAACATCCCCGCATCCGCCACGTCGGGTTCCTGGCCGACGAAGACAAATTCGACGCCTTGGCGGCCGCCGATCTCCTCATCATGCCGTCGCGGTTCGAGAGCCTCTCGATGGTCGCGCTCGAGGCGTGGGCGCTCGGCAAACCGGTGCTCGTCAATGGGCATTGTGACGTTCTGCGCGGGCAGGCGATTCGGAGCAACGCTGGCTTGTATTACGAGAGTTTCGAGGAGTTTGCCGAAGGATTGTACGCGCTCGAGGCATCCGGTCCGCTGGGCGGCATGCTCGGCCGGAACGGGCGCGACTTCTTCCGCCGGCACTACGCGTGGTCGGTGATCGAACGCAAGTACCTCGAGATGTTCGATCGACTGAAGCGCGAACCGGCAACGTCCGGCATCGAGGCGCTGCCGGGATTCCTGGCGCGACGGCGGCGGTCCGCACCCCCGGCACACGAGGTCGTCGCGGCGGTTCCCGCCGGACCGGTACTGCGATGACGAACGGACCCTTCGATCCGGCACGGACCCGTCCTCGCGTCCACCAGATTCTCGCGACGCTCGGCTACGGCGACGCGATCGGCCACGAAGTTCTCGGCATCAGGCGCGCGTTGCGCGCCGCCGGCTTCGACTCCGAGATCATCGTCGAGACCGTCGATCCACGGCTGGAAGATCTGACGGTCGACTATCGCGACATCGTCGGCGCCGTGACGAGCGACGACGTGCTGATTCACCATTTTTCGCTGGGGTCGCGCGCGTCGCGCACGGCATTCGCGCTGCCCTGCCGGATGATCCTCGTCTACCACAACATCACGCCGCCCGAGTATTTCCTCGGCATTCACGATCAGCTCGTGCGGCAGTGCTATCACGGACGGCGCGAGCTGCGGCCGTACATCGCCCGATGCGACCTGGCGCTCGGCGACTCGGAGTTCAACCGGCAGGAGCTCGACGCGCTGGGTTTCGCCCCGACGGCGGTGTTGCCCGTCGTTCCCGACTTCTCACACCTCGAGATCGTTCCCGACCCGCGTATCGCCGAGGCGTACGACGACGAGTGGACGAACATCCTGTTCGTCGGCCGTCTGGTTCCGAACAAGCGGCCTGACAATCTGATCCGGTTCTTCCACGCCTACAAGACGCTCTACAACCATCGGTCGCGGTTGATCATCGCCGGCGCCTATGGCGGGTTCGAGGGGTACCTCGCGCAGCTGCATGCGCTCATCGCCGCGCTGGGCGTCGACGACGTTCATCTCCTCGGACAGGTAACGGACGAAGAGCTGACGGCGCTCTACGACGTGGCGGATCTCTTTCTGTGCGCAAGCGAGCACGAGGGGTTCTGCGTGCCGCTCATCGAGTCGTTCTACAAGCGCGTGCCGGTCCTCGCGTATGCGGCGACCGCCGTCCCCGCGACCCTGGACGGCGGCGGAATTCTCTACGAGACGCGGGATCCGCGCCGGGTCGCCGCGCTGATGGAGGCGCTCGTCAGCGACGGCGACCTGCTGGACCGCGTGCTCGACGCGCAGGACGCGGCGCTCGATCGCCTGCTCGCGCAGGATTTCGACCGGCTCGTCGTGCGCTTCGTCGAGCAGGTCCTGGCTGGACCGCGCAAGCCGCCGGCGCCGGTCGCGTACGATTTCTGGCGGCAGTTCAAGCTCGCCGACGAGCTCGAGGAGATTCAGCAGACACGGCCGGCGGCGTTCCGCGCGCTCCCGTTCTCGGCCGATGACGCGGGCACTGTCGCGGATCTCGGCCAGTCGGCGACCGGGCCCATCACCGCCTCCGGGCGGAGACCGGCGTGATCGTCAACCAGTGGCTGCAGGCGGCTCACGCCGGCGATGCCGTCGGCGACAACGCGCGCGCGCTCCGGGAGTTGATTCGCGCCCAGGGACACGAATCGGAGATCTACGCGCTGACGATCGAAGAGGGACTGCAACACGAAATCCAGCCATGGACGGACCCGGCCTCGCGGTCGGGCGACGTCACGCTCCTCCACTTCACGCTGCCCTCGCCGATGACCGAGGCGATCGCCAGGCTGCCCGGCACGCGTGTCCTCGTCTATCACAACGTCACGCCGGCGCGATTCTTCGCGCCATTCGACGAGCAGATCTCCCGGCTGGTGACGCTCGGGAGGCGGGACCTCGCGACGCTCGCCGATCGGGTCGATCTCGCCGTCGGCGTCTCGGAATTCAACCGGCAGGAGCTCGAATCGCTCGGCTTTCCGCGGACCGCGGTGCTGCCGCTGCTGGTCGACACCGCGCGTTTGACGGCGGCGGCGCCGGTCCGATCGATCGAACGGCTCCTCCAGGACGGGCTGGTGAACATCCTCTTCGTCGGGCGGATCGCCCCGAACAAGAAGATCGAGGATCACATCCGCCTGGCCGAACAATTCAAGCGCTACGTCGACATCTATTACCGGTTCATCTTCGTCGGCAAGCACGACGCGGTGCCGCGCTATTTCTCCGCGATCCGGGCGCTCGTGGCCGAATACAAGATGCTGCCGGATCGGTTCTGGTTCACGGGACAGGTGCCGGACGTCGAGCTGGCCACGTATTATCGGAACGCCCACGCGTACGTCTCCCTCAGCGAGCACGAGGGGTTCTGCGCGCCGCTCGTCGAGGCGATGGCGATGGATGTGCCGGTCGTAGCCTATGCGGAGACGGCGGTTCCGGAGACGCTCGGCGGCGCGGGGCTCGCGTTCCGGCCGAAGGATCTCGAATACGCCGCCGAGCTCCTGGGCGCGGTGATCTACGACGAGCCGCTCCGCGACGCCGTGATCGCCGGGCAGCGGCGGCGCCTGCGGGATCTCGGCCGCGCGGCCGTGAGCGAGCGGCTGACCGCGATTCTGGCTTCTTAACCATGCGCATTGCATTCGTCGTCCAGCGCTACGGCACCGAGATTCTCGGCGGGTCGGAATACCACTGCCGGCTCGTCGCCGAACGGCTCGCCGAGCGCCATCACGTCGACGTCCTCACGACGTGCGCGCGCGACTACATCACGTGGAAGAACGACTATCCCGAAGGCGCCGATCGGCTGCGCGGGGTCACCGTGCGGCGCTTCGCCAACGCCCGGACGCGCGACATCGAAGCGTTCAACAAGTACTCGGACTGGATTTTCAACACCAGCCACAGCCGGAACGACGAGCTGGAATGGCTGAAGCAGCAGGGCCCCTGGAGTCCAGGGCTCATCGAGTACCTCGAGCGGCATCACCAGAACTACGACGTCCTGATTTTCTTCACGTACCTCTATGCGCCGACGGTGATGGGGATTCGGGTCGCGCCGTCAAAGAGCCTGCTGGTGCCGACCGCGCACGATGAGCCGGCAATCCGCCTCGGGATCTACCGCGACGTGTTCGCGAGCGCCGCGGGGCTCGTATGGAACACCGACGTCGAACGACGGTTCGTCTCGTCGGCCTTCCACCTCCGCGCCGTCGTCGAGGACGTCGTCGGCTGCGGCGTCGATTTACCCGAAGGCGATCCTCCGGACAACGGCGCGGCGGAGTCGCGCGACAACCGGCCGCCGGACGGCCGCGAGCCGCTGCCGCCGCATCTCGAAGGACCGGCCAACGCCTTCAGACGCCGGCATCGCATCCACGGCCCGTTCGCGCTGTATGGCGGTCGAATCGATCCGGGGAAGGGCTGCGAGGAACTGCTCGAGTACTTTCAGACGTACGTCAAAGACGGCGGCGACGCGACGCTCATGTTAATGGGTGTCAAGCTCATGCCGTTGCCCGACGATCCGCGCGTGCGCTTCGCCGGCATTCTCCCCGAGGAGGAGCGGCTGCACGCGCTCGAAGCCGCCACCGTCGTGATCGTGCCGTCGCCGTACGAGAGCCTGTCGCTGCTCGCGCTGGAGGCGTTCGCCGTCGGCACGCCCGTCCTGGCCAACGCGCGCGCCGACGTGCTCGTCGATCACTGCCTGCGCAGCAACGCGGGGCTGTTCTACGCCGACCGGTGGGAATTCGTCGAGGGACTCAAGCTGCTCATGCGCGACCCAAAGCTGCGCGCGGCGCTCGGCCTGAACGGCCGGGCCTACATTCAGCGCAATTACCGCTGGAGCATCATCCTCTCGAAGTACGAACGCCTCTTCACCCGGCTGCGCGGAACGGCGCGAGAGGCACGATCGCGATAACCCCCGCATCAACGAATGATGGGAAAAGTCCGGATGTCAGCGATTTGTCTGACTGCGGCGATTCGGGGGACTTAGTGTCAAAAATAAATACCCTTCCAACGGTTCACCCTCGAAATCGTTAGCGGAATCCGGCCGTCTGGAGTGGCGGCCAAATTGCACTCATCCGCGGCAATGTCGGCGAGACGATCGGACATGGGCGTCGCGAGAGCGCACATCGTCATGCCCGCTCCGTCGAGAGCGAACGAGAGGGCGCGGCGGCGCTACGTCGAGCCCAAGCGCGTATTCGTCGCGCTCGACGGCCGTGAATTGATCGTCGGCGGCCGACGCTGGCGCATCGAAGTGTTCAGCGTCCGCGATCTCGCGGGCTTGCGCTGGATCCAACTCGCACTGAGGGGTAGATCCGCCCTGACGTTCGCGCTCAAGCTCGACGCCGGCGCGGGTGCGCGTCGCGCGGTGATGGCTGTCACCTCCAAGTTGATGAGCCCGGCAGTATTCGACGACGTTCCCAACGTCGCGTAAGACGCTCGCCCTCAATCACGTTCAACACACTTTTGTGCGATAGCAGAGCAGCTACCACTTTTGGACGTACGGCCGTCTCCAGTTGCCGACGTTGCAGAGAAATGTCAACCGCATCGGCGACAACCAATCGCGACCGCCGCAAAGTCGTTGCAAAAACGTTACTGAAACCGGGAACGCCGATTGCTCGACGATCGAGACGCTGTGGACATCAGGTTCACCTCGACGCTGACTTCGGAAGACGAGAACATCGTTGCGCCCGCGATTCTCACGGCTCTCGCGAGCATTCTCGATCTGCTGCCGATCGCGTACATGATCCGAATCGACACGGTAGACTCGCACGTCTACCAGCACACCGGACCGGCAACGAAGGTTGTGTCGCTTGGGGATCGTTACCGGCCACGCCCGGGTGCGCTAGCGGCAGGCGAGTCGTAAGCCAACACAATTCATTGTTCGGGCCGGACTGATTCTTGACGCCCGAACAAGTTCGCAGTCGACCACGAGAAAAGTCTGCCTGCAGCAGGACTTCTCACGAATAACTCCAGGCTAAGGCCGGATTCTTCGCCTTTTCGTGGCCCACCGTTCGCATAGAGTTCCCGACCATGGCTGGTACCGGAGCTTCCCGGATCTTCCAACCGGAGCCGCGTCGCACGCCCCCCGGGCACAACCACGATCCGTTTCTGGCGTTCGATTCGGAAGCGCCGGCGCCCGAGCCGGCACCAACACCCGCGCCGGAGCCGCCGCCTTTCGTCCACACGAATCTGCAGGACCTGCAGCAACAGCTGCGGAAGACGCAGCAACCCATCGCGGCGATCGAGCGCATCGAGCGGCCCCAGAGTCTCGCGCCGATCACGATCGGACTGTGCGTCGGACTGGCGGGCATCATGACTGCCGGCGTGCTGTACTTTCAGCTCGGCCGCCAACAGGCGGCCGTTGCCCGGCCGGCGCCGCTCGTAAAGGCGACGATCGAAACGCACGGCACCGTCAGCGTCACCTCCAATCCGGAAGGCGCGCGCGTGCTCGTCGATGGTCAGCTGCAGGGCGCGACGCCGCTGACACTGTCGGTCCCGATCGGTTCGCACGAGCTCGAACTGCGAAACGGGTCGGCCTCGCGCAAGCTTCCGTTCACGATCGCGGGCGGCCAGACGATGTCGCAGGTCGTGGATCTCGAGCCCGGCGTCGTGCAGGGATTCGTGACGTTCAAGGCGCCGGCCAACATGCGCGTCATCGAAGCGGGCCGGACGCTTGGAACGACATCGGGCGGAAAAATCGCGCTCTCTCCCGGGCGTCACGACCTCGAGCTCGTGAGCGCCGCGCTGGACCTCCGGAAACAGATCACGGTGCACGTGACGCCAGGTCAGACGACGACCGCCACCATCGATCCGCCTGAGGGGCTTGTCTCGATCAACGTGCTGCCATGGGCCAACGTGTCGATCGACGGCAAACCGGTCGGCACGACCCCACTCGGAAATCTCAAAGTGCCGATCGGCGAGCACGAGCTTACGTTGCGGCATCCGCTGTACGGTCAACGCCGCATGACCATCCGGGTCTCCGCCAAGTCGCCGCTGCGCGTGGGGATGGATTTTCGGCAGTAATGTGATGTTCTTCACTCCTGTTCTCGTCGTCGCCCTTCTCCTGTCGCAGGGTTTCGCCTCCGGGGACCAGAGCCAACGCCAGACCCAAAGCCGGCAGCCTCGTCCTGCCCCCGCCGCGCATGGACTGGCTTCCGCGAAAGTGCTCTATGCCGCCGCGTCATACGAAGAGGCTCTGACCCAGCTCTCTGACGCGGATCCGGCAGACGACGTCGAGCAGATCGAGGTTTACCGGGCGCTCTGCCAGATCGCGCTTGGGCGCGACGGTGATGCGACGAAGTCGCTCGAGCGGCTGCTCGACCACAATCCGTTCCATTCACTCAGCGAGGCGGAAGTGTCGCCCCGGCTGGTGACGATGTTCCGCGAAGTGAAGACGCGGCGACTGCCGGCGGCGGCGCGGGATCTCTACATGCGCGCTCGAACGAAATACGACGAGAAGTCATTCGGGGTCGCGGCCGATCTGCTCCGCGAACTCCTGGCCGGGATTGCGAAGGAAGACCTGGAAAACCAGGCAGGCCTCGCCGATCTGAAGCTGCTCGCTGAAGGATTCCTGCGTCTGACGGAAATCGAGATCGTCAGGTACGGCGCGCTGACACCGCCGCCCACGCCGGCTCCCGCGGCGGCCAATCCATCCACATCGCCGCCGCCGGCCGTCGATACGATCGTTTCCACGTTCGGCGGTGTGCCGCTCGGCGCGACGCCTGCGCCCGTGATCTACTCCTCCGACGATCGGTACGTCGTCGCTCCGGTCGAAGTCACGCGGAAGATGCCGAACTGGAATCCGCCCCCGACGGTGCGGCCCGGCGTCTATCAGGGGCTGCTCGAAGTTGTCATCGACGAGCGCGGGTTCGTCCAGGATGCGAGGATTCTGATCACGGTCGCGCCGTCGTACGACCCGCTGGTTCTTGCGGCAACCAAGAACTGGAGATTCCGGCCAGCGACCTTGAACGGCGAACCGGTGAAGTTCCGCAGGCGCTACGAGATCATCCTGCATCCCGAATAGCCGACCAGATATGGACGACTCAGCAGTTCGACCGCGGAGATCCGATCGAGGAGGCCATCGACGCCTGCTGGCGGGTTGGCTCCTCGCCGGCGCGGTTTTGTGGCCCGGTCTGGCTGGCGCCCAGACGGGCGACAACGTTCTCGTCGTCATCAACGCCGCCAGTCCGGCGTCGGTCGCGGTCGGCGAATACTACGCGAAGGCCCGCCACGTGCCCGAGAACCATGTCGTTCGGCTCTCGACGAGCACAACCGAGGCCGTGGAGCGCGCCCAATACGAGCGCACGATTGAAACGCCGATTGCGACCTGGCTCACGAGACACAGCCTCCAGGACCGGGTGCTCTATTTCGTGCTCACCAAAGGCGTCCCGCTGCGGATCAATGGAACCACAGGCCGCGACGGCACCGCGGCAAGCGTCGATTCAGAGCTGACGCTCCTCTACCGCAGGCTCATCGGCACACGGGCGGGGATCATGGGCCGCGTCGCCAATCCGTACTTTGTGAACGACACGCCGCCAAACGAGGCAAAACCGTTCACGCGATTTGTCGCCGACATCTACCTCGTGACACGTCTCGACGGGTACACCGCCGCCGACGCCATGAAGCTCGTTGATCGCGGCGGTGCGCCGGGGCACGACGGCACAATCGTCCTGGACCAGAGCGGGTCCGTGGACAATGGCATCGGCGATCGCTGGCTTCAGGAAACCGCCGACCGGCTGAAAGGCGCCGCCGGTGCGCGAGTCCTGCTCGAGACGTCGGCCATGCCTGCCGCTGTGTCGGACCCGGTGATCGGATACTTCTCCTCCGGCTCCAACGACCCGTCGACTCGCTTTCGCCGGCTGGGATTCAAGTTTGCAAATGGAGCGCTTGCCGGCCTGTTCGTGAGCAGCGATGCCAGGACGTTCGTCGAGCCGCCGGCCGACTGGAAGCCTGGACCTCAGGGAGTTGCTGGCGCCGACTCATTGGCGGGCGATTTGATTCGAGAAGGCGTGACCGGTCTCGTCGCGAATGTGTCGGAGCCGTATTTCGACTCCACCGCCCGACCGCAAGTGATCTTCCCGGCCTATGTCGCCGGCTTCAATCTCGCCGAGTCCTATTACCTGTCGTTACCGTCCCTCAGCTGGCAGACCATCGTCATCGGAGATCCGCTGTGTGCGGCGTTCCCGCGCAAGCCGCTGTCGCCGACCGATATCGACAAGGGGATGGACCTGAGCACGGAGCTGCCGGCGCTGTTCGCGGAGCGGCGGCTGGCCGTGCTCTCGGAGACCGGGCTGAATGTCGACGCTCTGAAACTCCTGCTCATAGCCGATGCCCGGCTCGCGCGCGATGAGGGTGCGAACGTCGAGCCGCTCATGCGAAGAGCGGCCGAGATCGAGCCGCGTCTCACGGGTGCGAACCTCCGGCTTGCCACGATGTACGAATCACGCCACGAATACGACCGGGCCATTGAGCAATACCGGCTCGTTCTTGCGGTCGACCCATTGAACGCCATGGCGCTGAACAACCTCGCGTATGCCCTGGCTGAGCGCAAGCAGAAGGCCGAGGAGGCGCTGCCGCTGGCGGAAAAGGCTTACAACGTGTCGCCGTCGCCGGTTATCGCCGATACCGTCGGCTGGATCCATCATCTGCTTGGCGATGACGAATCGGCGCGATCGTGGATGGAGAAAGCTCTCACGGGCGCGGCGAACAACGCGGATGTGCTGATTCATGCGGCGATCGTCTACGCGGGCACCAACGACCTCGTCAAAGCCCGCGAGACGCTTCAGGCGGCCGAAAAGCTGGACCCCGCCATCGCCGCACGTGCAGACGTCAAAGAGCTTCGCGTCCGATTGAAGGGTGCCCTGGACGCGGCTTCCTGACGCGCCAGGCTCTTGATAACAATCCTCAAGATAATCGGTCCGCCCGGATCTGTCTCTTTCATCGGGCTCTGCGGTCTTATCGCGGTGCTGATGACGTACGCGTGGCCCAAGAACGCGCGGCTCGCCCGTTTCTGGCTCGCGTTCGTGGTGATCGCGCATCTGATTCTCGCGGTCCCCTTGGTCGCCAACGCGATCGCCGGCGGGTTGCCGCACGTGGCATCTGCCGATGGCGCCGCGCTTCGCGACATCGACACGGTCTTCGTCCTCGACGGCGACAACCGGCGCGGACGCGTCAGGCGCGCCGCGCAAGCATTTGAAGCGTCTCCCGCGAGTACGATCCGGATTCTCGGCGGCGAGCCGTGGTTGGTCGACGCGCTCGCGGAGGCCGGCGTCTTGCGGAGTCGAATCCACGTCGATTACGGCTCGACAAACACCCGCGAGCAGATCGCCGAGATGCGCCAGCTGATCGCCGGGCAGGCGACGGGCCGGAGCGTCGTCATTGCGTCGCGACTCCAGATGCCCCGGGTCGCGGCGCTCTCGCGCGCCGCTGGAGTGCCTGCGCGGTTACTTGCCTCGCCGATTGACACGGAACCAGCGACGTCGGGCTGGCGCGTCCTGGTGCCGAGCTATTACGCGCTTCGCGTGAGCCGCGACGCCATTTACGAACACTTCGCGCTCGGCTACTACAGTTGGCGGGGATGGATATGAAGAGTGTGGCGGGGGTCGATCTGTCGTCGAATCCGGGCAGCGACCCCCGAACCACTCGGATTCCGGCACACGAACTGGCCTTCTCTCCTGATCTCGACGCGTGTTTCCACGCGTTGTTGCAATCACCCTCCGGGCGGCACGAAACGGGAGCAAGGGGCATGCCTACCCTTGATTGGGAGAGCCGGCGATTGGAGAAGCATGAATCGCCAGAAATTGACTCGACGCGTTCAGCAAGTCGGCTGAACAACGGACTCTGTTCACCCGAAAAGTGGTCTTCCTCAATCTCTTGTATTCTCAACGGTCGTGCCCCAGCCGCGCGTCCTGCAAGTTGTGCTGAGCCTCAATCCGGGCGGCACGGAGCGGCTGGTGGTCGAGTTGGCGCGCAGACTGCAGGATCGCGCTCCTGCGATGGTGTGTTGTCTTGACAATGCCGGCGCCTGGGCGAGAGAGCTCGAACCGCACGGCATCGAGGTCGTGGCGCTCGAGCGCGGCAGCGGGTTCAGACCGATGCTCGGCCGCTGCGTGGCGGACCTCGCGCGACGGCACGACGCGACTGTGATTCACGCCCACCACTACTCGCCGTTCGTGTACAGCTGCCTCTCTCGCGTGTGGCGGCCGGGCTCGCGCGTCGTTTTCACCGAGCACGGCCGGCTCTCGGACACGCCGCCGTCGGCGAAGCGACGGCTCGCGAACCGGATTCTGGCCTGGTTTCCGAGCCGGGTCTTCGCCGTCTCGGAAGACCTCAAGCGCCACCTGGAGGGCGAGGGATTCGCGCCGGATGCGCTCGAGGTGATTTACAACGGGATCGAGGTCGGGCCGGTCCCGGATGCCGCGCTCCGCGCGGAGGTGCGACAAACGCTCGGCGCCGCCGCCGGCACATTTGTCGTCGGCACGATCGCTCGACTGGATCCGGTGAAGGATCTCGGCACGCTGATCGATGCGGCCGCCACCCTTCGTGGCGTCCTGCCAATCGCCGTCGTCATCGTCGGCGACGGACCGGAGCGCCGATCGCTCGAGGCCGCGGCAAAGCGGCTGGGGATCGAGGGAGAGGTCCGATTTCTCGGACACCGTGAAGACGCGCGCCGATGGCTCGCCGGCTGCGACGCGTACGTCAACTGTTCGATCAGCGAAGGGGTTTCTCTGACCATTCTCGAGGCGATGGCAGCAGCGCTGCCGATCGTGGCGACTCGCGTGGGCGGCACGCCCGAAGTCGTCGATGCCGCCTCGGGCCGCCTGATTCCGTCGCGCGACGCGCGGGCGCTTTCGGAGGCGCTTCTGCAGCTTGCGCGCAATCCTGGCGTGCGCGCGGCGCTGGGCCGGTCGGCCCGGCAGCGCCTCGAAACCCGGTTTACGCTCGAGCGCATGGTACGGGAGTACGCCGACGTCTACACGTCGGTCACCGCAAACCGCGAAGGAGCGCGTCACTGACATGTGCGGCATCAGCGGGGTCTTCGCACTCGACGGCCGGCTTCATCCCGACGCGCGGGCAGCCGTGCCGGCGATGAACGCGGCGATCGCGCACCGCGGACCCGACGGCGACGGCTTCTATGACGCGGTCGACGTCTCGCTTGGCCACCGGCGGCTCGCCATCATCGATCGCGCGCGCGGCCAGCAGCCGATGACCAACGAGGACGGCTCGTGTCACATCGTCTTCAACGGCGAGGTCTACAACCATCGCGAGCTCAGGCCGCAGCTCGAAGCCAGGGGTCACCGCTTCCGCACGTCCAGCGACACCGAAGCGATCCTCCACGCGTACGAAGAGTACGGACCCGCGTGCGTCGAGAAGCTCGAGGGCATGTTCGCGTTCGTCATCTACGACGGCCGGCGGCACGAGCTGTTTGCGGCGCGCGATCGGCTCGGCAAGAAGCCGTTCTTCTACGCGGTGCTCGACGGGACGTTTCATTTCGCGAGCGAGCTGTCGGCGTTGACGAGGTCGCCGTTGTGGAAAGGCGAGCTCGATCTCACCGGTCTCGAAGGCTATCTCTCGCTGGGCTATTTCATCGCGCCGTCGACGATCTACAAGGACGTTCACAAGCTGCTGCCGGGACACTGGCTGCGCGTCGCGAACGGCCGCATTCAAACCGCGGAGTACTGGGACGTCCGTGAATTCGACACGGACGATCGGCCGGCCGAGGATCTGCTGCCGGCAATCGACGCGACGCTGCGGCACGCAGTCCACGAGCGGCTCGAGAGCGAAGTGCCACTGGGCGCGTTCCTGAGCGGCGGGATCGACTCGGGCCTGGTTGTCTCATATATGGCCGAGGCGCTCGGCGATCGACTCGTCACGACCTCGGTGGGATTCGGCGAGCGCGGACACAACGAGCTCGACGCGGCGGAACTGACGGCGCGCCACTTCGGAAGTCATCACCACGCGGAAGTCATCGAGCCCAGGCTCGAGGATGTTCTCGGTCCCGTGACGGCGGGACTGGCTGAACCGCTGGCGGACTCGTCGGCAATCCCGACGTGGTACGTTTCGCGCGCGGCGCGGCGGCACGTCACGGTCGCGCTCAGCGGCGACGGCGGCGACGAAAGCTTTGCCGGCTATGATTTTCGCTACGTCCCGCATGCGCTCGAAGCGTCGGCGCGTCGCTTCATGCCGACCGGCATGGCGCCGGCAGCGGGTTGGCTCGGCGCCCGCTGGCCGCGCTCGAGGCATCTCCCGAAACCGTTGCGCGTGAGCACGCTTCTCGAAAACCTGTCGCGCGATCCGGCGACCGCGTATTACTCCGACCTCGCGTTTCTCAAACCCTCCGAGACTCGGAGGCTCATGGGCCGCTCGCCCGATCGCGATCCGTCCTCGAGCCCGGTGTACGCGGCGGTGACCGATCCTTATCGACGGTGTCCATCATCGGACGCCGTTCAGCGATCTGAATATGCGGATCTCAAGGTCTATCTGCCGAACGATCCGCTCGTGAAGGTCGATCGGATGAGCATGGCGCACAGCCTCGAGGTGCGGTGCCCGCTTCTCGATCGCCGAGTGGTCGAGCTCGCATTTCGCATTCCGGCGTCGCGCAAGCAAGTCGGACGTCAGGGCAAGACGCTTTTGAGACGCCTTGCGCAATCGCGTTTGCCTGCGGGACTCTGGCGACTGCCCAAGCGCGGGTTCACCGCGCCGACGAGCGATTGGCTCAGCGGTCCGTACGCCGCGAGATTTCGTGACGAGGTCCTCGCCGCGCGGTCGTCGATCGCGGGCTACCTTGACTCGAACGATCTTGCGCGGCGGTTCGATCTCCATCAAAAGCAGGACGCCGATCACGGATATGTCCTGTGGGCGGCCTGGGTTCTCGAGCGGTGGCTCCGCGACGCAAAGCGGACGTCTGGTGAGATGGTCACCTGATTCGCCGCTATCCATCGGTGCCGCAGAGAAAAGTCAGCCTCCTCCCGTCCTTCTTCTCTAACGACTGCAGGGCCGACGGCTCCGTCGCCGGCTGACGTCGACCGTCGAGCGCGCAATTGCGCGCCGGCTAATGGGTTATTGCCGACTCATCTCAGCGGGAGTCTCGCTACAACAACATCCGGGAATCGGCAGGGATGCTGGTCCCGGCTTTGCTGAGTGCAGTCAGGTTGTTGAGTTCCTCGGCCGGATGGGTAGTGATGAAAAACGGTTTTGTGAAGTTGCTCGTCGTGGCTGCGGCGCTGATTCTGGTGAGCGTGCTGGTCATTCCGGCAGTGTCGCTGAGGTTCCCCAGTAAAAGTACGGACGCCGCTGCGATCACGTCGACGTCCGTGCCTGAAGCCATTTCCCTCGTGGTCTTTGGTGCCGGTTTGGCCGGATTGGGTGCGGTCGTCAGGCGGACACTGCGCTAGACTCCGGGCTCATTTCTGTCGCGAGACAGTCGCTTCCGGCTTCGCCCGTCGATCACACCTGATAGCCCGCGATCAAAGGGTTCTCGACATGAACATTAGTCACCTCTCAAGGCGACTCCTGTTCATCGCGAGGAGAACTACGGCTCCCGATGGAACCGTAACTCGCTGCTGCCAAAAGGGTTTCGCAGCTTGCCTCCCGGGGTTCCTCGCCGGAAGGGCCCTTGCTACCAACCGTCAGGGCATTTATGAATTCGGTCACCTCGCGGACAGTCCTCATCGTGGTGGCTTGCGCGAGTTTCGGCCTCCTTTATGCGCCGGTTTTCGCGAAGCTGGTCCACGACTGGGCGACCGACGACAACTACTCCCACGGGTTCTTGATTCTTCCGCTGGCGCTCTATTTCGTCTGGGAACGCCGCACGCGACTGGCGGCGATCACGCCCGAGCCAAGTCTCGTCGGCCTTGGCGTCGTCCTTGCCGGCCTGGGCATGCTGCTCGCGGGGCTGCTGGGCGCGGAACTGTTTCTGACCCGGCTCTCGATCATCGTCGTCACGGCCGGCGCGACGCTGTTTCTGTTCGGCTGGAGGATCTGCGGCGTCCTGGCGTTTCCGTTGTTGTTCCTGCTGCTGATGATTCCGATTCCCGCGCTGATCTTCAATCAGATCGCCTTCCCGCTGCAGTTGCTGGCGTCGCGCGCCGGTGAGACGACGTTGTCGGCGCTGAACATTCCCGTCCTCCGCGAGGGGAACGTCATCGTCCTCGCACACACCACGCTCGAAGTGGCCGAGGCGTGCAGCGGCATTCGATCGCTGATTTCGCTGCTCACGTTGGGGATCGTGTACGGCTACTTCAGCGACCCGCGTCCGGGCGTGCGCGCCTTGATCGCACTGTCGACGATTCCGATCGCCGTGTTCGCCAACGGCGCGCGAGTTGCCGGCACCGGTGTAGCGGCCCACTACTACGGCACCGCGGCGGCCCAAGGGTTCTTTCACACGTTCTCGGGCTGGCTGGTGTTTGTCGTGGCGTTCGGGTTGTTGTTCGCCGTGACACAGCTCTTGATCCGCGCCGTGCCGCGGCACCGGGCGAGTGAACCCGCACCGGCCGTGGCCGCGCCACCGGTCGAGAGGGCGATATGACGAAGAGGTTGATGGCGCTGAGCGCGTGTTTTCTCGCGACATCCGGCTACGCCGCGTACGCGATGCGGCCTGAGCTCATCCTGCCGCGCGAACCGCTCTCCCGTCTCACGAACCAGATCGGACGATGGCAGGGGCAGGAGGCGCCGAAGTTCAGCGACAGCGTCATCGCCGTGCTGGGCGCCGACGATCTCGTCAACCGTTTTTATGTCGCCTCGGGCGAGCCGGCGATTTCGCTCTATGTCGGCTTCTACCAGAGCCAGCGGCAGGGCGACACGATTCACTCGCCGATGAACTGCATGCCCGGCGCGGGGTGGCAGCCGGTCTCACTCAACCACGTCGCGATCGACATTCCAGGGCGCGCAGCGCCCATCGTCGTCAACCGGGTCGTCATCCGGAAGGGCGCGGAGCGACAGGTTGTCCTGTATTGGTACCAGAGCCACGGGCGCGTCGTCGCCAGCGAGTACTGGAGCCGTGCCTACATGGTGTACGACGCGGTCTGGAGTCACCGGTCCGACGCCGCGATGATCCGCGTCATTAGTTCGGTGGCTCCATCCGAGGACAGCACGGCGCCCGCCGAGCAGCGCGTGACTGAATTCGTCAAGGGTTTGTTTCCGAATCTCGAAAGGCACCTGCCGTCATGAGTAGACAGAGGACTGCAATCATGCTGTTCAAACCGTCGTTGATCGCACTGGCAATCGCGACACTCGCCCTCGGCGGTTGCTCGAAGGATCCCGAGGTTGCCAAGCGCGAGTTCGTCAAGAGCGGCGACAACTACATCGCCCAGAAGAAGACGCGCGAAGCGATCGTCGAATACCGCAATGCGATTCAGCAGGATCCCCGATACGCCGAGGCGCGGCAGAAACTTGCCGGCGCGTACATGGAGTTGGGGGACCTCAAGAGCGCGTTCCAGGAATACGCGCGCGTCGCCGATCTCCTGCCGGACAACGCCGAGGCGCAGGTGCGGGTCGGCGAGATGCTTCTCGTCGGGCGGCAATTCCAGGACGCGAAGTCACGCGCCGAAAAGGCCCTGGAGGCGAATCCCACTCACGTCGGCGCGCTCATTCTGCGGGCCAACGCGCTCGCCGGTCTGAACAAGCTCGACGACGCGGTCAAGGAAGTGGAGCAGGCCATCTCGTCGGATCCGGACCGCAGCGAGAGCTACGCCAGCCTTGGCATGATGCAGATGATCAAGGGCGATCGCGCCCAGGCGGAGTCGGCATTCACGCGCGCCGTCGGCATGAACCCGAAGTCGGTGGCCGCACGGCTCGCGCTCGCCAACTTCTACGCGACCGCCGGCCAGACGAAAGAGGCTGAAGCCCAGTTCACTGAGGCGCTCAAACTCGATCCACGGGACGTCCTCGCCAACCGCGCGCTCGCCTATTACTACATGGCGTCGGGTCGCGCGCCGCTGGCCGAGGCGCACCTGAAGGTGGTCGCCGACGTCACACCCAACTCGGCGGGCAAGCTGATCCTCGGCGACTACTACATCAGCATGGGGAGGCCGGACGACGCCCGCAAGCTTTTTGAAGCGATTATCTCGGGCGAGGACGACGCCGTCCCGGTCGCGAAGCTGCGCCTGGCGGCGATGGACACGGTCGAAGGTGATCCGGCCGACGCGTCGCGGCTCGTCGAGGAGGTGCTCGCCAAAGACCCCTCACACATCGACGCGCTCGTGGCAAAGTCCACGCTGCTGTCACGCGCCGGCAAGTTCGACGAAGCACTGGCCGCCGCCCGCGCCGCCGTCGACGCCAATCCCCGCTCGCCGAAAGCGCAGTTCGCGCTGGGAAAGGCCTTGACGCTGAAGCGGCAGGAAGCCGATGCGATCGCCGCGTTCAACCAGGCGCTGCAGTTGAACCCGTACCTCCTCACGGCCGAAGTCGAGCTGGCCAAGATTCACCTGGCGCAGGGCAACTTCACCGAAGCCGAGCATTTCGCGAAGAGCGCGATCAACAAGGTCGCCGGCTATGCCGAGGCGCACCTGCTGCTGGCTCGCATCTATCTGAGACAGAACCTGCCGGCCAAGGCCGAGCCCTCGCTCAAGGCGCTGGCCAAGGCGCTTCCAAACTCGCCGGTGGTGCAGACTGAAGTCGGCGTGCTCGAGCTGGAAAAGAAGAATCGTCCCGCCGCGCGGGCCGCATTTGAACGGGCGCTCGCGAAGAATCCGACGTACGTCGACGCCCTGGCGGGGCTGAGTGGCATGGACCTCGAGGAGAAGCGGACGGACGTCGTGAAGGCGCGCATGACCGAAGCGCTGCGCGCCAAGCCCAAGGACGGTGCGGTCGTATTGCTCGCGGCCCGCGTTTACGTCGCCATCGGGGATCAGGCCACCGCCGAAAAGCTGCTGCAGCAGGCCATTACCTCCGATCCGAACAACTTCGACGCCTACGGGCTGCTCGGACAGGTGTACACCTCCCAGCAGCGGCTGCCTGAGGCAACCGCCCAGTTCGAAAAACTGGCCGAGAAACAGCCGAAGGCGGTCGGCCCGCAGACCGTTGTCGGCATGCTGTTGGACATGCAGAAGAAGACGTCGGAGGCGCGTGTGAAGTATGAGCGCGCGCTCGAAATCGATCCGCGGGCGGCTGTCGCCGCGAACAACCTCGCCTGGATTTACGCCGAAACGGGCGGCAATCTCGACATCGCGCTGCAACTGGCGCAGACGGCCAAATCGCAGCTGCCCGACATGGCGGAGGTGAACGATACGCTCGGCTGGGTCTACCACAAGAAAGGACTCTGCTCACTGGCGGTGGGGCCCCTGCTTCAATCGATCGAGAAGGATCCGAAGAACCCGCTCTACCACTATCACCTCGGGATGGCCTACGCCGGCAATGGGGAGAAGGACAAGGCGCGCGCGTCGCTGCAGCGGGCGCTTTCGCTTGACGCCAATTTCAACGGGGCGGCGCAGGCGAAGGAAGCGTTGCTGGGTCTGAAAGGCTGATGGTCGTCATGCGGGCGCTGCTCGCCGAATGCCGCGAAATGCTGACGGAGCAGATCGAGTATCGCGAGCTGCTCCGGCAGATGATCAAGCGTGACCTGCTGTTGCGTTACAAACAGACGGCGATGGGATTCGCCTGGGCGGTTTTCATGCCGCTCGTGAGCACCGCAGTCTTCTCGGTCGTGTTCACCCGCGTCGGGCGGCTGGACACGCCGGTTCCCTATCCGGTCTTCGCGTACTGCGGCCTGTGGGTCTGGAACTTCTTCGCGTCTGCGCTGCGGTTTTCTGTCACGTCGTTGACCGGCAACCCGAACCTGGTGTCGAAGGTCTACTTCCCGCGGGAGATCTTCCCGCTCTCGGCGGTCATCGTCTGTCTCGTGGATTTTGCGGTCGGGGCGACCGTCCTCATAGCACTGATGCTGTGGTACCACCTGCCGGTCGGCATGAATCTGCTGTGGCTGCCACTGGTTGTCGCCGGGCACGTGGCGTTCACGCTCGCCGTCGCGCTGCTCCTGTCAATGGGTAATCTCTTCTACCGTGACGTCAAGTACCTGTTCGAGGTCGTCATCACGGTCTGGATGTTTGCGACGTCCGTCATCTATCCCGTTGATCGGATTGGCGGAACGGTCGGGACGCTTCTCCAGCTGAATCCGATGACGCCGATCATCGAGGCCTATCGCGCCGTGCTCCTCATGAACGCGCCGGTGTCGCCGGCGTTCAGCTGGACGGCGCTGTTCAGCGTCGTCGCGCTTCTCTTTGCGTGGCGCGTCTTCCACCGGGCCGAGTTCGAATTTGCGGAGAACATCTAGCCGTGAAGCCGGCGGTCGTTTTTGACAACGTCTCGAAGAAGTTCCGGCGCGGTGAGCGGCACAACAGCTTTCGCGATTTCATCCCGGCGCTGGTCGGACGCGCGTTCAAGCCCCGGGCGGCGTCGGTCCTCGACGATCAGGAATTCTGGGCGCTTCGGGACGTGTCCTTCACCGTCCAGCCGGGCGAAGGCCTGGCCATCATCGGCCCGAACGGCGCCGGCAAGTCCACCACGCTCAAACTGCTGAGCCGGATCCTGAAGCCGACGCTCGGCGCCTGCCGCGTCCACGGCCGTGTCGGCGCCCTGATTGAAGTGGCGGCAGGATTCCATCCCGAACTGACGGGGCTCGAGAACGCGTTCCTGCAGGGCGCGATCATGGGCATGAAGCGTCCGGAAATCGTCCGACACCTGGATCAAATCGTCGAATTCGCGGGCCTCGAGCAGTTCATGGATACGCCGGTCAAACGCTATTCGTCCGGCATGAACGCGCGACTGGGGTTTTCGATCGCCGTCCACTTGAATCCCGATGTGTTGATCATCGACGAAATTCTCAGCGTCGGCGATCTGCAGTTCCAGCAGAAATGCATCCAACGGATGATGGAGTTCAAGTCGCGCGGGACGGCTATCGTATTCGTCAGCCATAACCTCCAGGCGGTCGCCGCCTACTTCGATCGCGCAGTGCTGCTGGACCGCGGCGAGCCGCGCTTTATCGGCAATGCCTCGGAAGCGGTTGCAGTGTACGCGGCCGGCACGACTCGTCAAGGACCGGCGGCTCACCGCCCGTCGCGCGCGGCGATTGTCAGAGCTTCGCTGCAGACACGCCGCGGAGCCGCCTGTTCTGAAGCGGTTCCTGGTGACGAGCTCTCGTTCGTGGTGACGTACCGGCTCTCAGGCGACAGGAATCATGAGCTCGACGTCGGGTTCTATCTGGCGGACGCGACGACTGGAACGCGGCTCTACAACGCGACCGCGGCTGATCGCGGCTTGAAGTGGCAGGCCCCGGCAGGCCCCGGCGAGATCACGGTGGCGTACAGCTTGCGCGCGAACCTGCTGCGCGGCGCCTATCTCTTCAGCGCCTACGTCCGCGACTCGCTGACGCATGATGTCCTCGACCGGCTGGATCCGGCGGCCCATCTGGCCGTCAACGAAACATTCTCCCAGCAGGGTTGCGTCGACCTGGATGTTCACTGCCGCTACGTGGATTCCGACTCGATCTCAAGTGACGCTCCCGCCGAGCGGCTCGTGGGGTCGCCGGGGCGCTGACGGTCAGCTCCCGGCGATGCCGTAAACAGCGCGTTGAACTGTTCGCCGCACCGGAGAAACATGTCCGCGGAGTCGATCCGACGAACGGCGTTCCACTCGATGACATGCGCGACGTATCTCAGGTCAGACAGATACCGGTACAGCTCCACGGCCGACGCGCCAGCCTGTTCCAGAAACGCGTCAGTCACCTCGACGATGAGAGCCGGCCGGTCGCGCGCCAGTACACGTTTCATGCCGAGCAGAGCGCGGAATTCTGCGCCCTCCAGGTCGAGCTTGATGAGTGCGACAGGCCGTTTGTCGTCGAAGAGCAGTTCGTCGAGCGTGGCGAGTCTGATGGCGGTTCGGGATGCGGCGTCACCGATTGAGCGCAGCGTCGCCTGCCCCGTCTCGGTCGCCGACTTCTGCGCCAGGACGCCGGACCCCGACGTGTCGCTCAAGGCCGCCTCAACAACAGTGACATTCGTGCAGGCATTCAATCGGACGTTCGCTCGCAGAATCTCGGCGGTGGGACTCGAGGGCTCGAACGCCATGACTCGACCAGTCGGACCAACGCAGAACGACGCGAGCAGCGTGAAAAAGCCGATGTGGGCGCCGCCGTCGACGACGAGGTCTCCTGAGCCGGCGAGTCTCTTGATCTCGGCGGTCACGTCGGGCTCGTACCGGCCGGTCACGTACAGCACGCGCCCGGCCTGCGAGTTGCCGTCCACTCTCATCCGAAATCCATGGGAGGTCTGAATGATCGTTGGACGCAGGTAGCCCGTGAGTGCGCCGGATCGCCGTATCGCCGCAGTTTCGAGCCGCCATCGGCCTGGATGGGCTCGGACGTGACGAAGGTAGTAGCCGAGCGTCCTCGCAACTACTCGCGAACCCAAGCTCATGATCCGGACATGACCAAAAGGCGTTCGAGTCTACCACCTCGGATCGGGCGGGCGATGAGAGATGCCCGTGAGGCCACGGCGGTTGTATGACAACTCTTGAGGCCGAAAACTTTGAGAAAAGTCTTCCTGCGCGCGGACAACGCGACGGGGCTCCTCGGCCACCGCAGTACAATTTCAGCCGTTCGATGCGGGTCGTCCTCTCAACCAATTCCACGGATCGCGGAGGTACGTCGCGGACCCTCGAAGCCTGGACGCGCCTGCTTCCCCGTGAGGGCGTGACGCCTATCGTGACGGTGGGGGGACCCGGGCCTCTTCTCACGGCTCTCCAGGGAGCGAAAGTGCCCGTTTCTATCCATTCGCTGCGTGTGTCGCCACGCAAATCATGGCCTTTCCCATTCGCGGCATCGGTCTTGAAGCTCGCCAGGACTATCAGGTCCAACCGCGCCTCGGTGCTACACGTGAATGAACATGACAGTCATCCCGTCGCCGTGCATGCGGCCCGCCTCGCTGGCGTGCCCATCGTGACGCATCTCCGCTTCCGCCCGAGCGCCGAGTATTGCCAGTGGCTGTTTCGCCGTGGCCGGGTTCCGGATCGCCTGCTCTTCACGAGCCGGACCCAGATGGCCGATTCCGCCGAAGCCCTCCGACCCGTCGTTCCGGAGGCACGATGGCGGCTCGTGCCTAACGGCTTGGATTTCACCGCGTTCCAGGACCGACAGATTCATCGCAACGAACTTCGCGCGCATTGGGGACTGAAGCCCGGGTCGATCGCGCTTGGCATCGCGTGTGTGATCTCTCCTCGCAAGCGCGTGGATCACTTCATCCGGCTCGTCGCCGGGCTTCGTGACGCCGGCATCGCCGCGTGCGGCTTCGTGGCCGGCCGCGGACGCGAACATTTTGCCGAAGACGAGCAGGTCATACGCGACCTGCATCAGCTCGCAACGAGCCTGCGCGTCGGCGACCACGTCCGCTTCCTCGGGTACGTGGAGCCGGCAGCACCGTTGTACTCAGCGTGGGATCTTTGCGTGAGCACGTCTGAATACGAGACGTTCGGGATGACCGTTCTCGAGGCGATGGCCTGCGCCTGCGCGGTGGTCACGTATCCGGGCGGATCGGTGGCGGAGATTGTCGGCGGGGCCGCGAGCGTCGTGCCGGACGGCGACGAAGCCGCGTTGCTGCGCGAATGCGTCCGGCTTTCGCGGGACCCGGCGGCCCGCCGCGACCTTGGCGCTCGCGGCCGGCATCACGCCGAATCGACTTATGACATTGGCAAGATCGTTCCGCTGCTTGCCGCGGAATACCGTCTTCTGGTTGGGAATCTCCAATCAGTAGGAGCATGTTGATCCGCGTGGAAGGTCAACGCCAAACACGATGAAGGGACTTCTTCTCATCTACGCGATCGTGACGATCGGTTCGATCGTCGCGCTGCGTCTCCCGACGATTGGTCTCCTCGTCTGCGTCGGGTTTTCTGTACTGAGGCCGGAAGCGCTCTGGGGATGGGCCGGAAACCTCAACTACATGACCCGGATTGTCGCGATCCCGATGCTGATTGGCTGGGCCTTCCGCGGCTTCGGATCATGGCGCCTTGGACGAGCCCGAAGCATCGTCATCTCGCTGGTGCTGTACACCGTGTGGCTGATGATCTCCTCCTCCCAAGGCATCGACACGGAAGCCGCGTGGTGGTCGGTGCTGGAATTCTCCAAAACGCTTCTGCCTGTACTGGTCGGCGTGACGATGATGACGTCGGAGAAAGAAACCCGCCGGCTGCTCTGGGTCATGGTCCTGGCGCAAGCGTACGTCAGCTTCGATATGAACATGCTGTACCTCGGCGGGTACAACAAAGCTCAAGCCGAAGGCTTCGGCGGAATGGACAACAACTGTTTCGGCATCAGCCTGCTGAGCACGCTCGGCGCGGCGCTTGCCCTCGTGTTGTCATCGAAGAGAGTGATCCTGAAGGCAGTTGCCGCCGGCGCCACGCTCCTGATCCTGCATACGATCCTGCTGACGTTTTCACGCGGCGCGTTCGTTGGGTTGTTGTGTGTCGGATTCACAGCCCTCGTGGTCCTGCCCAAGAAACTGAAGTACGTCGGCACGATCGTGCTGGCCGGGGTGATTACCTACCAGCTGATTGGTCCCGAGCTCTCGAACCGCCTGCAAAGCACGTTCGCGCCGCAGAAGAACCGCGACGACTCGGCCGAGGGCCGAATCGATCTCTGGAGGGATTGCTTCACCCTGATCAGCGAGGAGCCGTTCTTCGGCGTCGGACCGACGGGCTGGCCGAAGGTCGCCTCGCAGTTCGGGTGGCCGGAAGGCAAGGAAGCGCACAGCCTCTGGATTCAGACGACGGCTGAGATCGGCGTTCCCGGTGTTTTGTTTCTGATGATGTTCTACCTGCTCACGATCAAGCGTCTCTGGCCCATCGCCCGCGAACGAAGTCCGGGTCGCGACCCGACAGTGCCGCTCATCGCAACGGGAATCATTCTGAGCCTTGTGGGGTTTGCGACATCAGCTCAGTTCGTCTCGCTCACGGGACTTGAGGCGCCGTTTTGGGTGACGATGGTCGGCGCGACTCTGCTGAAGATTCGGAGTCTGCCGGAGCTCGCCACGGAACCGGCATCCGAGGCGCCCAAGAAGATCGATGCGCCGCTCGCGACTGCTACAGCTTCTCTGCCGGCCAAGCCGTCGCTCAATTCTCCGGTTCCGACCGCGGGACGCGCCACACGCGGGCCGGTTCTCCCGGCAGCCTCACGAGCCGCGCACAGAGGCACGTCGTCGTGAGGCTGATCCGTCCGCAGCGAAGCGAATTGCCTGGACCAAAGTCGGGAATGAGGCTGACTTTCTTCCGGCAATTGCGAACGGTCGAATCGATCTTCCGACGACTGACGGCGAGATTCCGCCGAGATCCGCCCATATTCGGCGGCCGATCCCCGGGGCGATCGGTTCAAGTCTTGCTATAACGCACCCTGATGGTCCGGAGCCGACCTTCGTGGGGTTTTCTGTGACGGTCGGCGCGACTTCCTCAGTTCCGCGGACCGTCAGCCAGCTCTCGCGTGGCGACCGCGTCGTCGTCATCGGCGCCGGTCCCGCCGGTCTCACGGCGGCCTACCAGCTCGCAAAGGAGGGGGACGCTCGTGTGAGCGTGCTCGAGGCCGATGACATGGTCGGCGGTCTCTCCCGGACCGCCCGGTACAAGGGCTTTCGGTTCGATATCGGCGGCCATCGGTTCTTCACGAAAATTGGTCCGGTCGAAGAGCTGTGGCACGAGATTCTCGGCAAGGAGTTCATCTCGGTTCCTCGCCTCTCGCGCATTCATTACAACGGAAGGTTCTTCGACTACCCGCTCCGGGCGGGCAATGCGCTGCAGGGCCTTGGCCCAATCAATGCGCTGCGCATTTTTCTCAGCTACGTGAAGTGGCACTACCGGCCGTATCCCGTCGAGGAGAACTTCGAGCAGTGGGTCACGAACCGGTTCGGCCGCCGGTTGTACGAGATCTTCTTCAAGACCTACACGGAAAAAGTCTGGGGCATCCCGTGCACGGAGATTCGTGCCGAGTGGGCCGCACAGCGCATTCAGGGTCTTTCGCTCGCGAAGGCCATCCTGTCGGCCACGGCGATTACCAAGCGACCGTCGACGATCAAGACGCTCATTCACGAGTTTCAGTACCCGCGGCTGGGTCCGGGCCAGATGTGGGAGATGTGCCGCGATCGCGTCACCGAGCGCGGCCATGAGGTGCTGCTCAACCACTATGTCGATCGGATCCATCTGCGCAACGGACGCGTCGTCGCCGTCACCGCGAAGACGCCGTCGGGAGAGCGAACGTTCGAGGCCGAGCATTTCATTTCCACGATGCCGGTGCGCAGTCTGGTGCGCGCGCTGTCGCCAGCGGTGCCCGCCGAGGTCCGGCAGGCCGCCGAAGGTCTGCGATATCGCGACTTTCTCGTCGTCGCCCTCATGCTGAAGCGCGACAAGCTGTTCCCCGACAACTGGATTTACATTCACACGCCGGGGGTCAAGGTCGGCCGCATTCAGAACTTCAACAACTGGAGCGCGGCGATGGTGCCGAGGGCCGGCACGACGTGCCTCGGCCTCGAGTACTTCTGCTTCAAAGGTGATGGGCTCTGGGACGCGGCTGATGGAGATCTCATCGCGCAGGCCGGCCGCGAGCTCGAGGTGCTCGGTCTGGCGAAGCAGGCCGACGTCACGGAGGGCTGCGTGATCCGCATGCCCAAGGCGTATCCGATTTACGATGCCGACTACCGCCGGCACCTCGACAGGGTGCGTGAATTCATCGATCCGATTCCGAATTTCCACACCGTCGGGCGCAACGGCATGCACAAGTACAACAATCAGGATCACTCGATGCTCGCGGCGATGATGGCCGTCTGGAACATGCAGGGCGGCTCGCACGACATCTGGGACGTCAACACCGACTTCGAGTACCACGAGGAGCAGAAGCTCGAGCGGCCGGTGCGCCGCGAGGCGGCCAGCGCCTGAGCCATGCGGGCAGGTTTGCGCTGATGACGGTCATTCGAAACAGCGTGCTAAGCTCACCGAAGTCGAGTTCGGCACAGTTGTCGCGGACGAGGACGAGCATGATCTCCCCTTCCGATCCCGATTCGGTGAATCGCGTGCTCGAGCGCGCCTTCGCGCCGGTGCACAAGCGCGCGCTGGGGGTGGCGGTCGGCCTGACCGTGGCGATGCTCGTGATGGCGGTGACGACCATCCACACCATTGCGCAGCCGGAGGACCCGCCAATCCATCTCATTTCTCAGTACTTCTACGGGTACGACACGACATGGCGAGGCGTCTTCATCGGAGGCTGGTGGGGCTTCGTCGCCGGCTTCGTAGCGGGATGGTTCCTGGCGTTCCTGCGGAACCTCATGGTAGCGACCTGGATTTTCTCCGTCCGCGCCAAAGCGACGCTGGCGCAGACCCAGGATTTTCTGGATCACATTTGAGACGATGACCATGGCAGACCAACTGACGCTCGAGGAGGAACGAGCCCTTCGCCAGACGATCCTGCGGGCGAGCGAACAGGGCTGGGGGATCGCCATGGGTCTGCTCCTCGGCACGGGATTGTTTCTCGCGACGATCATCCTCGTGCTGAAAGGCGGACCGAATCCCGGCCCGCACCTGGGACTGCTCCGGATCTATTTCCCGGGCTACAGCGTGACCTGGATCGGCAGCTTCATCGGGTTCGTATACGCGTTTGTGGTGGGCTACGCTATCGGGCGAACCATCGCGACCATTTACAATCGTCTGATCCAGAACCGCTGAGGGTCGGAGCTGTCCACGCATGTCGACCCTCAACGGCCGGCATGACGCCTGATCAGCATGAACGCGGTCTCACGGCTTCATCTCGTGATCAGCGGCCACGTCGATCACGGCAAGAGCACGCTGGTCGGTCGGCTCCTCGCCGACACGGGATCGCTTCCTGACGGCAAGCTCGAACAGGTGCGTGCGCTGTGCGAGCGAACCTCGAGACCCTTTGAGTACGCGTTCCTGCTCGACGCGCTGAAGGACGAACGGGCGCAAGGGATCACGATCGACGCGGCGCGCGTGTTTTACAAGACCGCCACCCGCCACTACATCATCATCGATGCGCCGGGACACATCGAGTTCCTCAAGAACATGATCACCGGTGCCGCGCGCGCCGAGGCCGCGCTGCTCGTCATCGACGCGCACGAGGGCATCCAGGAGAATTCACGCCGGCACGCCACCATGCTCTCGATGCTCGGCATCCGGCAGCTCGCCGTCGTCGTGAACAAAATGGATCTGGCCGGGTTCCGGCGTGAAACCTTCGACGGAGTCGTCGCGGACTTCGCCGCGTTTCTCGGCCAGCTCGGCATGTCGGCGATGGCCTGGATCCCGGTGTCCGCCCGATGCGGCGCCAACATCGCGGCGCGCGCCGGCGAGACCCCGTGGTACACGGGCCCGACCGTTCTGGAGGCGCTGGAGCGTTTTCAGCCCGCGGCGCCCGCCCAGGACCGGCCGTTCCGCCTGCCGGTCCAGGACGTCTACAAGTTCACGAACTTTGGGGACGACCGGCGAATCGTCGCGGGAACCGTCGAGTCGGGGCATGCCGCCGCGGGCGACGAGCTGATCTTTTACCCCTCGGGGAAGCGGGCGCGCATTCAGTCGGTGGAAGCATTCAGCAGCTCGCCGCAAACCGCCGTGGCGGCCGGCAACGCGGTCGGCATCACGCTCTCGCCGCAGATTTACACGAGCCGCGGCGAGCTGGCGGCGCGGACCGACGAACCTGCGCCGTACGTGACCACCCGCGTACGCGTGAACGTGTTCTGGCTGGGCCGCTCGCCGCTGGTTCTCCGCAAGGACTACCTGTTCAAGCTCGGCACGGCCCGCGTGCCGATGCGTCTCGAGGCCATTGACCGCGTGATTGACGCCGCCGACCTCGGCGACACCGGCGAGCGCACGAGCGTGGAGCGGCATCAGGTCGCCGAGTGCACGCTGAAGCTTCAGCGGGCGGTGGCGTTCGATGTCTCGGCGGACCTGACCGCGACCGGACGGTTCGTCATCGTCGATGACTACGACATTCGTGGCGGCGGGATTGTCGCCGAGGCGCTGTCGGATCGCGACGAAGGGCTGCGAAGCAAGGTCCGCCTCCGGAACGCCAAGTGGATCAGCAGTCATGTGTCGCCGCAGCGCCGCGCCGAACGCTACTGGCAGCGGCCGACGTTGCTGATCGTGACGGGCGAAGCGGAGAGCGATCGAAAAGAGCTGGCCCGGCAGCTCGAGGTAAAGCTGTTCGAAGAGGGCCGCTTCGTGTACTTCCTCGGCATGGGGAGCGTCCTGTATGGCGTCGACGCCGATCTCGAGCGCGGCCGCGAGCAGCGCCGTGAGCATCTGCGCCGTCTGGCGGAGATCGCCAACATCCTGCTCGATGCCGGCATGATTCTCATCGTGAGCGCGGCGGAGCTGACGCAAAGCGATTTGGACGTGTTCAAGACCAGCCTGCCTCCCGAGCTCGTTTGTACGGTCTGGATCGGCGACCGGGTCACGACGGACGTCTCCTGCGACGTCGTGCTCACAGACGCCGAACGAGAGCGCCGTGGCGCCGACGCGCTGAAAACGGTGCTCGAAGATCAACGGGTCATTTTCAAACCATGGTGAGAACTCCTCTGACGCTCATTGCCGGACATGAACTGATCGACCAGGTCATTGGTCTGGCGCGCCGTGCCGGTGCAGTCATCGGTGAGGGGCTCGAACCCCGGACCGACTGGAAGCCGGACGGATCGCCGGTGACCGCCTACGATCGCAAGGCCCACGACGTCATCGTGGCCGGGCTCAAAGCCATCGACCCGTCCATCCCGATCGTCTCAGAGGAGTCGGGCGTGCCGCCGATGGCCGAGCGCGCCGGCTGGACACGTTTCTGGCTGGTCGATCCGCTCGACGGGACGCGTGAGTTCATCGAGAAGCTGCCCGATTACACGGTCAACATTGCGCTCATCGACCACGGCGTCCCTGCGCTTGGCGTGGTCTCTGCGCCGGCCCGCGAGGTCACGTACTACGCGTCCAGGTTGGGCGGCGCGTATCGGATCGACAACACGTCGGCGCCCGTGCGGCTCTCCTCACGACCACCCCTTCCCGGGGCGCCGCTGCGCATCGTCGAAAGCCGCGCGCATCGATCTCCGGAACTCGACGCGTTCGCGGCGCGGGTCCCGGTCGCCGAGCGTGTGGCCGTCGGCAGCTCGCTCAAGTTCTGCTGGATCGCCGACGGACGCGCGGACGTCTATCCGCGATTCACGCCAATCATGGAGTGGGACGTCGCGGCAGGCGACTGCGTGTTCCGCTGGTCGTCTGGGACCGGAACAGCGCATTACTCCCCGCTCACGTACAACAACCCCGACATGCGGCTCCCGGGCTTCGTGCTCGGGTTCATGCCGCCGACTCCGGCCGTCGTGTGGTTCACCGGCCTTCCCGGTGCGGGCAAGACGACGATCGCCAGGCTGGTCGGCGAGCGGCTGACGCGTCTCGGCGCGGCGACGGAGCTTCTCGACGGCGACGAGATCCGCGCGCGCTTTCCGAATACCGGATTCTCGCGCGCCGAACGGGACGCGCACATCCGGCGCGTCGGCGACACGGCGAGCCGCCTCGAGCGGCACGGTGTGACGACCCTCGTGTCGCTCGTCTCGCCGTACCGAGAGTCCCGGGACTTCGTGCGCGGCCTGTGCCGGCAGTTCGTCGAGGTGTACGTCTCGACGCCGCTCGACGAGTGCGAGCGGCGCGATCCGAAAGGGTTGTACAGCCGGGCGCGCGCGGGCGCGATCGGTCAGTTCACCGGCGTGGCCGATCCCTACGAGCCGCCGGCAGCGCCGGCGCTCACGATCGACACCCGGACGATGAGCGCCGACGAAGCGGCCAATCTCGTCGTCGAGTATCTGACGCGCGCGCCGGGCGCCCGCACGGCCACACGATGAGCACCGACCAGATCGATCAGCTCGAAGCGCGAAGCGTCCACATTCTGCGGGAGGCCTACGCGACCTTCAAACACCTGTGCATGCTCTGGTCGATCGGCAAAGACAGCACGGTGTTGTTGTGGCTCACGCGCAAGGCCTTCTTCGGACACGTGCCCATTCCGCTCGTGCACATCGACACGTCGTTCAAGATTCCCGAGATGATCGCGTATCGCGACCGGCTCGCCGACGAATGGAATCTGCAGCTGATCTACGGGCAGAACGAGGAAGCGCTGGCCGCAAAACAGACGTTCCCGGATCGCTCGGTCGATCGGCTGACGTGCTGCAGCCTGCTGAAAACCGCAGCGCTGAAGGCGACGCTGGACGGCACGGGACCGCGCTACCGGTTCGATCACGAGACCAAACGCTATGTGGCTGACCGGAACACCGAGCCGTATACCGGGGTCATTGTCGGCGCGCGCGCCGACGAGGAGGGCAGCCGGTCGAAGGAGCGATACTTTTCGCCACGCAATCAACATCACACCTGGGACATCTCGGAGCAGCCACCCGAGTTCTGGAACCAGTACAAGACCGACTTCGCGCCCGGCACCCACGTCCGCATCCATCCTCTGCTCGACTGGACCGAGCTCAATATCTGGGAGTACATCGGCCGCGAGCAGATTCCCGTCGTGCCGCTCTACTTCGACCAGGGGAACGGGACACGCTACCGCTCGCTCGGCTGCGCGCCGTGCACGAGCCCCGTCGCCTCGACGGCGCGAACCGTGCAGGAAATTATCGACGAGCTGCGGACCGGGAAATTCCAGCGCATCGCGGAACGATCGGGCCGGGCGCAGGACGCGCAGGACGCCGGCGGGCTCGAGACGTTGCGGCGGGACGGCTACATGTAGGGGACGACGGTCTAGGCGCTGTTCTGTATCGACGGGCCGGGATGACGCTGACGCGGGTTTTCCCGAACGAGCAATTGCGCCGCCTTCCGGCTCAGGATCGACCAGTCAAAACGCTCGAGCACCCATTGCCGGCCCCGGCTGCCCAACGACTCACACCGATCCGGATTCTCGAGCAGCGTCGAGATGACGTCAGCGACCGTCTCCGGCGACTCACAGTTGACAATCTCGCCCGACCGGCCCGCCTCGACGGCCTCGCGCGTCCCCCCGGACGACCCGGCGACGACGGCTTTGCCACACGCCTGGGCCTCGATGAGCACGATGCCGAAGCCCTCGATGTCCCAGCCGACCTGCCGATTTGGCAGCGCAAAGAGATCACACTGCTGGTAGCAGCGAATCATCTCGTCATCATTCGGAGTCCCGCGGAACTGGACGACATCGGCGACTCCATGATCGGCCACCAGTTTGTCCAGGTACGGCCGTTCCCAGCCTTCGCCGATCATCGCGTAGAGGACGTCGGGGCAGCGCCGACGGATCGCCGGTAGTGCGCGAATCATCGTGTCCTGTCCCTTTCGCTTTTGGAGCGCGCCGACGGTCAGCACGACGCGCCGATCGGTCCAACCCAATTCCTGCCGCACCCGGAGATCCGGCGGAACGGGCGTGAAGCGGCCGGCATCGACACCGGGATGCAGCACCAGGACCTTCTCCTCAGGCACCTGGAAGGTCTGCACGATGAGCTCTCTGGTGTGCTCGGTGTTCGCGATAATCGACGTCGCGCCGCGGAGAACGCGCTTCGTCAGGAATCGCAGTTCGCTGCTCGCGGCGGTCGCGAGCGTCAACTCCTCTCCGTGCGCGAAACAGGAGTAGGGAACGCCGCGCCTGGCCTTGAAGAGCAACGCCAGCAACCCTTCAGGCAGGCACCTGGCGGTGTGGATGGCATCCGGCCGGACACGCGCGGCGGTGCGGCCGAGACGGACGAGGGCGCGCGCATACTGCAGACCGCCGCGCGGATCGAACAAGCCCCAGTTCGAAAAATGAAGTGGCTGCCGCTCGATCGCCAGATTCGATCTCGCATCGAATTCCGCCGCGCCGGGCGTGTCAGTGGCGACAACGTGAACCTGGGCGTTGAGGCGACGATGGAGCTCCCACAGCCATCGACCGCTCCCGCCGATCTGGGGTGGGAAAATATCGGACAGCAGCAGGATCGTCACGGGTCGCAGGAACTGGCCGCCTGCGGTCTCAGCGCGCTACCGCGTATCCGCGTTACTTGATTGCGCACACGAACCCGCCGAAGCCGGGACGTTCCGTTGCGCACGGCGCCACAGCTCCGGCAATCGCGACTTTGTATTGTGACCAGCTGGCTTCGTTCGTCAGGCCTGTCACCGGCGCGCGCACGATATCGGGACTGCTCGCGGGCAGACGAAACGTCGGCGATTGCTCCTTGTAGTACACCCGGAAGCTGTCGCCAGGTCTGTTGTTGTAGTCGTAGACCAGCACCTCGTCGCTGACGAAGACGTTCGCATTGGGACCCTCATCCGGGTTGAACACCATCAACACGTCGAACTGCGGCGAGTCGCCCACATCGCCGTTCACGCGCTCGAACTTGACGCTCCGGAGCACGGTCTGCCTTGGCGGGAGCAATCTGCCGCCGCCCGTCACGCCGAACATCGTGGTCGCATGGATGTTGATGACATTCCGCAACGTGCTCTGCTCAACGACGAGGACTCCCGGGTTGCCGCCGTAGATGTCGCGCGTGTCGCCGGCCTTCGAGGGCAGCCGGATGCCCAACCGCAGGCCCTGGATATCGGCACGGCGGATGACCGTGTTTCTCACGAGATAATCGCCGAAATCGAACGCGCGAACGGTCTCGTTCGGGTTGGCCAGAATCCGTGGATCACCGCGCTGAATCCAGCCGTCGAACACCAGCCGGTTCGAGCCGTACCCATAGAATCCCGTGGTCCCCACGTGCCACATCGTGGTGTTCAGGACGACGCTCTCCGACACCTCGTAGACTTCGCTGCAGCAGTTCGCCCCAAGGTTCCAGATCGTCAGCCCTGCAAACGACGCGTAGACCTCATTGTTGGCAAACTCGACGAGCGGCCTGGCCATCATGTTGATGGTCGTCCCCGACCGATCCGGATCAGCCGCAGGCTTCGACGGGATGCGGACGCTCCCCACATCGAGCATCATGTACGCCACCGCGAACGAGTTCGCGTTGGCGGCGACATTGTTGCGAACATGATTGTTGGGACCGCGAAACCAGAACGCAGCGCCTTCGTACCCCCAATCATGATTGCCGCGCCGCTCATCGGCTCGTTCGGTACCGGTGCCCCACGCCCGCACGACGAAGTTGTGATCGAAGACATTGCCGGTTTCCGAGCCGTCCTCCGTCATCACGCCGGCGCCGGCCGTGTTGTACACGACGTTGTCCCGAATGAGCCCATAGTGCGAATCGTGAACGGTGATGCCCCATTTCGATCCGCCATCGATCGCGTTGCCGACCAGAGCGAACTGATAGCCGTCGGCCCGCGGCTTCTCCGGGCCGAACGTGTGATGCATGTGCAGAGAGTACCGGCCGATGTGGTTGCTGACGGCATCGAGCGGTCGAATCGTCGTGCGGCCGAGATCCTTGAACAGCGCGTACCGGATGTCGACATCCGCCCGGTGAAGAAAAATGACATGGCCCCGCGTGCCGGCGGGGTTGGCCGATCGCACGATGACATTCCGGCTCAGGTTGCCGACATGCGGCAGGAAGTCGAGCGTGCCATCGCCGTCGCGGGCCCCGGGGTGAGAAAACGCCAGCGGCGCCGCGAGATCGACCTGCGCGCCGGTGACCGCGGTCGCGACGAGCTCCTCCCACTGCGGCTGGTACGCTCCACCCCGCGTGAATTGGTTCGTGCCGGGCAGGATCAGCCGCGCCCCTTCCCAACCGCTGGCTGGCGCCGTCTGCAGCCCCAAGGCTTGCTGACCGACCGCGGGTTCAGCCGAGAGCCGCACAAATGTCGGCTCGACCACGGCGCCATGTATTCGGATCGTGCCAAACCCGATGAGACCGGTGCCGTACTGATCTGGATCCGCGGAGATGTCGATTGGGCGATCCGCGATGACGATCTCGGCACGAACGCCGGGCGCCACGGGCGATCCCGCGCGGCCGATCTCGAGTGATCCGGAGGGCATCACCTGCACGACGCCGGCGACGAGCCTGGTGTTGATGTCTGTTCGGAACGTGAGTGATCCCTCGATCGCGATCGATTCGAGGGCCGCGTCGCTGAGGACATCGTACGTGACGGCGACGCCGAGTGGAATGCGAACGACCTCATCGGCGGCTGGTACGCGTCCTGCGGACCACGTGTCTGCCGTGGACCAGGAACCGTTCCGCACGGCGCGCGTGGTCGGGTTCACGGCGAAGTCAGGCACGTCGTGCGCCAGCCCGGCTTTATGCACGTGCTGCTGTGCGAGCGCGTGACCGGACGTCAGCACGATCAGGGCGAACGCCGGCAGCACGGTTTGTGCACACATGAGCCGAACCACCGAACTACACGACGACAGATGCATGCGACCGCGCGTCTCCCGCTTATATCCGGTTGGCGCGGGCGCGTCAATCATCGGATCCCCAGGAGGAGCACCGTCAGTGCCGCCAGACATGCCAGCGCGACGCCGGTGACGGCGCGCCGTGTGGCGCGCGTCCGTTGCGTTTCGAATCGCACGGGAGGCGGCGCCATCAGGGCGGCCGCCGGGGCACGAGTCGGCAGTGTGGCGGCGTGCACCCTCAACCAGCCCTGCCGGATCCCGCTGGACAACACGAGCACCAGGGGTCTGGTGAAGTGACGCGTCGGACTGGCGAGGAGGAAGTTCACGGAGTAGTCGAAGAACCAGCGCGATCGCTCGAGGAACCGTGAGCGCTCGTCGGTGTCAGCGTGCAGGGCTCCCCAGAGAAACACGTCTGCTTTCCGGATGTCCTGTGCTGCCCACGTCTCAGTCGGAAATTCTAGCACGTCGGGTCGATCGAGATAGGGCCGCTCGTGCGCGGCCATCCACCGCGCGTAATGGAGAAGGCTCTCGCGCGCATACGCGTGCATCACATCGAACTGTCGGGTCTCCTCCTTGGCCTGAAGGTACATGCCGAGCACCTGCAGGAAGATCGTGTAGTACCACCGGCGCTCCGTGTCAGGCAGGTTGCGCGCCTCGATGTCGTCCTGCGGGTGGATGCAGCGCCTGATCAGCTCATCGGCCTTGGCCGCGTACTCCGGCGCGGCCGTCAATCGATGGGCGACGAGACAGGCCAGAATCGAATTGGCCGCGCCTCGGCCGGGCCCATGGTACGTAATCGATCCACTGGCGCTTGCCCAGCCGGTCGGTGCCGCGGCCAGCCATCGGAAAGGCGTTTGGTTTCCGTCGTCCATGTCGATGACCCAGCGGCCGAGATCGATGGCCGTCTCACGCGAGGCGCGGTCGCCAGTCATGAAGTAGTGCAGCATCAATCCCGCGTTGTAGTTGTGCTCGCACGAAGGCCCGCCGCCGCTCGTGCCACGCGGGTACGTGCGATGCGTGGCAGTGCCCGCGTCGGTGTAATGGTTCGTATGCCAGAACATCCCGCCGTTGTAGCCCGCTTTGTCTTCTCGAGTGCGGTAGATGTCGATGTCCCGGACGTGGGCCGCGAGATCGGCCATGAGCTCCCACCAGCGCCGATCGCCCGTCCGCAGGAAATGCAGCGCGAACGCGGCCATTGCGTCGTACTGATTGTTGTAGTGCGACACGAATGGCTGATCGACCGGTTGAAACGCCGACTCGTGATCCGCGTAAAGGTCGCCGTAGTTCCGCCATCCGTATTCGTCGACCTGTTCGCGTTTGTTCACGAACCCGTGGGGTGAATCGAGCGCCAGACCGACGAGTTCCAGATAGCCAGTGTTGGGATCGCCTGTCGCAGGAATCAGAAACGGAACGGCGGCGCTCGCACAGCACCATGCAGCGGATGGGTAGGCAAACAGCGGATCGTGACTCCACGCGAGCGGCGGATCCGAAACCGTGTCCGCCGCGAACGCCACGATGAGCGCGTGGGTCTTCTGCTCGCCGCCTTGAAGCTCATGGAGATCGGCCGCCTGACGGGGGAAGAGGCCAATTTCGATCGCCGGGCCGTCGACCGCAATCGCCCGGGGAAAGTTTTCCCAGAACTGCGGCAGGGTGACCGTGACCTCTGCGCGATCGGTCTCAAGCGAGACGATCGGCGTGGCGCGCAACCCCGTGCGTTCCACGGTACCGGATCGCAGCCGGTAGCCGCGAAACCGCAGCGGTACGTCGGCGTCACGGTTCCGATGCACGGGACTGTTCCAGCGCGCGCCGCCACTCGACTCTTGATAGATCTCGAACGGCGTCTCGACATCCGAGAGCGTCGTCCCGATCTCCGGCGCGCACCGCAGCCGCCGGACGGTTCCGGCGACGCCGAAACGCAGGACCGCCGCCTGCAGCAGGAGCGAGCCGCGATCGCCCAGCACCCATTGACCGTCCGGGTGTTGCGCGCGTCGGCGATTGCGCAGCGTGATCTGCAAGCGCGCGGTGGCGCTTCCCGCAAACAGCTCGACCGTCGCGAAGACGTCGAGCGGCGCGGCATCGTCGCCGGCGGCGCGCACCTCGACCTCGGCACGAACCGGACCGCAGGCGTGCACACGAACGTCCGCAGTGCGGAACCCGATCGGCCGCCCGTTGATTTCGACCCGGAGGCCTGAATCTTCGGCGTCAATCGGTGGCGCGTCCTGCACGAGAATCGAGGAGAACGGAAACGATCCGCCCGCGCCGAACTCAAACCGTGCGACGCCGGTATCGATCGACACGCCGCCCGCGCGTGCGGACACGCGCAAGGGATCAACCGGCGCAGACTCCGCGCCCGAATCAACCAGCGCATCGATGAGCGCCCACCGGATTGAACCGTCGGGCCACGTGTCGAGGGTGCGGACCTGCGGATCCGTTACAAGTTTGAAGGGCGCGTCGATCAGGATTTGGACCGGTGTGAGGGCGCGCCCTGCAGGGATCGGTATACCAATTTTGATCGGTTCTCTGCGCCGGATGAGGCCCCATTTAACGGCGTGCAAATCGAGCGGAACGCGAATTGAATTATGGGTGTCCGGCACGCGAAGGGTCCGCAAGTTCAGGGCACTATGTCGAAACAGGACCGACAATAGTCCACAGTTCACATGACTTTTGTCTTCTCATCGGATGGCCGGCTGGCGCTGCGGGTCGCGATCGCCCTCGGGCTCGTCGTTCGCCTGGCGATATTCTGGCACACGGCGACGCTCGGACTTGAAATACAGGACGAGCAGCACTATGTCCAGCTGGCCCGGAACATCGTGGCCGGCAACGGCTTCGCGTGGGCGCCCGGTCAGCCGACGTCGATCCGGCCGCCGCTCTTCCCCGGGCTCGTCGCCGCGATCTTCTCCGTGGCGGGCCCGTGGAATCTCCAGGCGGTGCGCGCCGTCCAAATCCTTCTCGCGCTGCTCACGATCCCGGTCATCTGCGAGCTGGGACGCCGGACGTTCAGCGCGGCGGCCGGTCGGTACGCGGCGGCGATCGTGTTTCTGTACCCGTCATTCGTGTTCTTCAACTTCACGATTCTCACGGAGACGCTGTTCTCGCTGCTCCTCGTGACGTTCGTGCTGCTCACCGTGATGCTCGTGCAGTCGCCCCGTGTGGCCATTGCCTTCCTCTGCGGCGTGACGCTCGGACTGGCGGCGCTCACGCGAAGCGTGCTGTGGCCGCTGCCGCTGCTTCTTTGTCCGCTTCTGGCGGTGCTTGTCCCCGGCTCACTGCGGATTCGGCTGGCGGTTCCCGCCGTCGTGCTCGCCGGGTACGCGATCGTCGTCGCGCCCTGGGCGGTACGCAACACGCGGCTGCAAGGCGTCGTGACGATCGTCGATACGATGGGCGGCATGAACCTGCGGCTTGGCAACTACGAGTACACGCCGGACGACCGGATGTGGGCGGCCGTCGGCCTGACCGGTGAGCAGAACTGGTCGTACCCTCTCGCGCATGAATTCCCCGGCCAGCACCTGACGGAAGGCGAGAGGGACAAATGGGCGCAGCGGAAGGCGATCGAGTACATGCGCGCCCACCCGCAGACGACGCTGAGGCGCGCGGCGATCAAGTTCGCGGACTTCTGGGGACTCGAGCGTGAGTACGCCGCCGGTGTTCAGCAGGACATGTACCACCCGCCCGGGTGGCTGGGTGCCGCGGCGTCGCTGGTGATCGTCGTCGGCTATCTCGCGGTGATCGTCTGCGGAGTCGCCGGCATCTGGCTCACGCCGCCGGCGTGGCGGCTGCACGTGCTGCTCCTTCTGCCGGTGGTCCTGATCACCGCAGTGCACACGGTGGTGTTCGGCCACTCGCGCTATCACCTGCCGCTCATTCCGATTTTTGCGCTCTACGCGTCGGCCTTGCTCACGACGCAAAGCCTGGCCGTCTTGCGCGAGCGGCGGCCCGCCCTCGTCGGAGCGGCGGCAACGGTGTTGATGCTTTTCGCCGTGTGGGTCCGGCAAATCGTGCTCGTCGATGCGGCGCGCATTCGATCGCTCCTCGATCATGTCGGCTAACGTCGTTCACGCGATCAATCGGCGCGCGATCGGGCGTCGCGAGATCACGCCGGGGCTGCCGAACCCGCTCGACCCGACACAACGGATTCGGGCGGTGCTGTTCGATGTGGACGGGACGCTCTACCGTCAGACGGCCATGCGCTCGTTCATGGGGATGGAGCTGCTGACATTACCGTTGTCGGGGTGGCGCAAGGCGCCCACACGCTGGATGGCGCTGCGGACCTACCGGAAGGCGCAGGAAGAACTGCGGGCGACGGACGGCCGGGGACCCGCCGCGGGTGCGCAACTCGCCGCCGCCGCCCGCCGCACGGGTATGCCGCTGGCCGAGGTGGAGGCCCTCGTCGACGAGTGGATGGTGACCCGACCGCTCAAGTATCTCCGCCTGTGCCGCGCCAAGGGACTCGAGTCGTTGCTGCAGTTTCTCGAGCTGGCCGGCGTGCCGGCCGGTGTGCTGTCGGACTATCCGGCCGAGCACAAACTGCAGGCGCTCGGCCTGGCGGGCCGGTTCGCGCCGGTCTTGTGCACGAGTGCGCCGGAAGTGGCCGCTCTCAAACCCAGTCCGCGGGGATTCCTGCTTGCCTGTCGATCGTGGAGACTGACGCCGAGCGAGGTGCTGTTCGTCGGCGATCGTCCTGATGTCGACGCGGCCGGCGCCTCGGCTGCCGGCATGCCCTGCGTGATCATCCGCGGCGGCTTCCGCCGGCGGCAGCAGCGGGGACAGTATCTCCGGCTCAGCTCACTCGAAAGGCTCCTCGATGTCCTTGACACTCGCCGCTGACCGACGCGCGCAATCCTCGATCTGGCCGTACGTCCAGATTGCGCGCGCCGACCATTGGTTCAAGAACGCGTTCATGCTGCTCGGCGTGGTGCTGGCCATGTTCTACGAGCCGTCACTTGTCAGCTGGTCGAGCCTCGTGCCGCTCGCCGTCGCCGTCGCGGCGACCTGTCTCGTCGCCTCGAGCAACTACGTGTTGAACGAGCTGCTCGACGGCCCGCGCGACAGCCTGCATCCGGACAAGCGCAATCGGCCGGTGCCTTCGGGCCGCATCCGTCCCGCGGTGGCCTACATCGAATGGCTCGCGTTGGCAGCGGCCGGATTCGCGCTCGCGCTGTCGCTGAACGTCTATTTTTTCGCGTCGGCGCTGGCGCTCTGGATCATGGGGATCGTCTACAATGTGCCGCCGCTGCGGACCAAGGAGTGGCCGTACCTCGACGTCCTCAGCGAGTCGGTGAACAATCCCATCCGGTTGCTGCTCGGCTGGTTCGCCCTCGTGACCATCCGCGTCCCGCCGTTGTCACTGGCGATTGCCTACTGGATGCTCGGCGCCTTCTTCATGGCGATGAAACGCTACGCGGAATATCGGCATATCGGCGATCAGCGGGTCGCCGCGGCCTATCGGCGATCGTTCGAGTTCTACACGGAGGAGCGGCTGCTCGTCAGCCTGTTCTTCTACGCGACGGCGTGCGCGCTGTTTGCGGGGATTTTCATCGTCCGGTACCACCTCGAGCTGATTTTGTTCACCCCGATCGGCGCGGGCATCTTCGCGTATTACCTCCACATCGGCTTGCAGCCCAACAGCCCCGTGCAGAATCCGGAGAAGCTCTACCGTCAGCGTGGCTTCTTCGCCTACATGCTGTTTGCGACGGTGATCTTCATCCTCCTGATGTTCACATCCATTCCGGGCCTGTACGACCTTTTCAACGTCGACCCCGCAACGATGGAGCCGCTCTGGACGTTGGGAGGCCGTTAGTGCCCGGATTGCTCGGGCACATTGGAACACGGGGCCGCGAGGAGACGGCGCGCCGGTTCGGCGCGGCCCGCGACCGCATGCGGCGTCATGCGAACCTGGCGTTCGAATCCGTCGAGGCGTCCGACGGATGCTGGCTGCTCGGTCGCGTGCGGCTCAACACCGCGCCCACGTACGGCGTGGATCGCTCGCCGCATCCTGCGCGCGCCATGTTCCACGGTGTTCTGCACAACGAGGCCGCGCTCCGCAAGGAATCGATCTCGGCCGTGCCGGCCGACTCGATCAATGCGGTTGTCGCGGAGCTGTACCGGCGGCACGACGTCGATTTCGTCAGCCGCCTCGACGGTGAGTTTTGTCTCGCGCTGGTCGATCCCCAGAAGCGCCGCGCGCTGCTCGCCACCGATACGATCGGCAGCTACCCTCTGTACTGGCACGCCGGCGCGGACGGTCTGGCGTTCAGTTCTGATTTGTCCGCAGTCTTGCGCGCGACCTCGGCGCCGAGACGACCCAACCTTCTCGCCGTCGCCGACTACCTGACGGCGGGAGTGGTTCTCGGTGACAAGACGCTGGCCGAAGGCGTGCAGCTGGCGGATCCGGGAACCGTGCTCGTCTACGGGATGGATGACGGCCGCGTCACGCTGCACAAATATGTCCGGCTGGAAGGTTTTTTCGCGCCGCGATGGACGGACCGGCGGGAGTACCTCGAAGCCGTCGAGACCGAGTTCAAACAGGCCATCGGGCGTGCGTTCGCCGGCACAACGCCGATCGGGCTTTCGTTGTCCGGTGGGCTCGACAGCCGAACGATTCTGGGCGCGATCAACGGGCGGCGCCTGGCGACGCTCCGCACGTACACGCTCGGCGTCCGTGGCTGCGCCGATCAAGTCATCGCCGCCCAGCTCGCGCGGATCGCCGGCACGCAGCATCGATACTTCGAGCTGGACCACTCCTACCTTCGCAGTTTTCTCCCGAACCTGGCGGAGATGGTGTCGCTGACCGACGGCATGTACCTCAGCCACGGCCTGACCGAGCTTCTGGCGGTCCGGTTCCTGGGTCAGACTGACATTAATGTGCTCGTGCGCGGGCACGGCGGCGAGCTCGCCAAGGCGCATCTGGCGTGGCCGCTCCACACCGACCATCACGTGTACGAACTGACGACGGTGCAGGAGTTCATTCCGTACATCAGCGTCCGCAACAATCTCGTCTACATGACCGGCGACTTGCCGCTGTCGCGCATCCTGAGACCCGAAGCGTACGCCCGCGCCGGCGAAGGCGTGCGCGAGTCTTTCGCGTCAGTGCTGTCGGGCGTTACGCTCTCACCCGCCCAGTGCTGCAGTTACCTCTACCTGCGGGAGCTCACGCGGCGGTTTACGATCCCCTCGCTCGAGCTGTTTCGAACCCAAGTCGACGTGCGGCTGCCGTTTCTCGACGCATCATTTCTCAAAGTCCTGCTGGCCGCCCCGCCGGAATGGCGTGATAACACCGAGATCCACCGAAGGCTGATACGCGCTGGCAACCCGAAGCTGATGAAAGTGCGGAACGCCAATACGGGCGCGGCGGCCGACGCGGGCCCGCTCGCTGAATTCGTGCTGGACAAGTGGAGCACGGTGCTGAAGCGTCTGAACGTGCACGGGTACCGTCACTATCACAATTTCGACGATTGGATGCGCAAGGGGCTGCTGGACAGCGTCGAGGCCGAGCTGCTGTCGCCGTCGGCGCGCGTCCGGAGTTTCGTCGACACCCGGACCGTTCAGGACCAGGTCCAACAGACCCGCGCCGGCGTTCCGTACCGCAGCTATCTCCTGCAGGTGCTGCTCATCCTCGAGCTGTGGCTGCGCGAGAACGACGTCGGAGCGGCGGCATGACCCCCGCCTTCGTGACGCGGATCGTCATGGCGGCGGCCGTCGCCCTGATCCTCCAACCCGCCCCCGCGGTGTCCGTCTGCCGGCGCTGCGGATGGAAACCGCCTGTCGGACCGACCGTCACGGTCTCCTCCGTCGCTGAGCTCGAGCGCGCAGTTGCGTCGGTACGTCGGGGCGACACCATCCTCCTGGCGAATGGGTCGTATGCGCTTCGACAAATGATCGATATCCGGACGCCGGACGTCACACTTCGTGGGAAGAGTGGGGACCGGACACGGGTCGTTATTCACGGACTCGGCATGACCGGGGATTCCGTCGGCGTGGCGATCTCTGTGAGCGCGCCTGGAGTGACCATCGCGGATCTCACGATCCGCGACGTCGGTTTCCACGCGATCCAGGTGCGCGGCGAACAGGGCGCGTCCCGTTTTACGCTCCACAACGCGCGATTGCAGGACACTGGACAGCAGTTGCTCAAGGGCAGCGTTTCGCGGCAATCGTTGTACGCCGACGACGGCCTCGTGGCGTGCTCGGAGTTCGCATACACCAAGAACGCGCCAAGCGATTACACGAACGGCGTCGATCTGCTCGCGACGCGGGGCTGGGTAATCCGCGACAACCGCTTCGATCGCATCCGAGGACCCGAATCCGGCGGCTGGCGGGCCGGGCCGACCATCCTGGTTTGGGCTGCCGCCGAAGGCACCCTGGTCGAGCGCAACCTCATCGTCGACTCATACCGCGGCATTGCGCTTGGCCTCACGGAGGACCCGTCTCAATACGCGCGCAACGGCGAGCGTTCGTACGATCACAAGGACGGCCAGATTCGCAACAACGTGGTCGTCAATCTCAATCCCTGGTCGGATACCGGCATCGAGGCCAACGCCTCCCGCAACGTGCGGATCGATCACAACACGGTCTTCGTCGAAGGCCAGACGCCGTGGTCGATCGACGTGCGCTTCCCGACCGCGGATGCGCTGGTGCGGAACAACCTGACGAACCGCCGTATTTTCCAGCGCGACGGTTCGTCAGTCACCATGGATGGCAACGTCATGAGCGCTCGTGCCGCCTGGTTCGTCGACCCGTACACGGCCGATATGCACCTGACGGCCGCCGGACGGCCGGCGATCGATGCCGGTGTTCTGATTCCCGATCTGACCGATGATTTCGATCGTGGGGCGCGGCCGGCCGGCCGCGCGCCCGACGCCGGCGCGTTCGAGATGGGAACGCCGGCGCCCCGGACGGGGACAGGACGACGGAAGTAGGCAAATCGGATGGCGCGTCCAGTCGGCTCGTTGGAGAGACACGCTCCGGTCGTGTCCTTTATCGTCCCCGTGCGGAATGACGCGCGGCGGCTCGAGCACTGCCTCCGAAGCGTGCAGACGGGCCGGCAGACCGACGCCCTCATCGAACTGGTCGTCGCCGACAACGGCTCGACCGACGAATCGGCGGCGGTCGCACGGGCGGCCGGCGCGGCCGTCGTGTCACTTCCCGGTGTGCGCCTCGGCGAGCTCCGGAATCGCGCGGTGAATGCCGCGCGCGGCGACGTGCTGGCGTTCGTCGACGCCGACCACGAAATCGGTCCCGACTGGGTCGCGGCGGCCGTGAGCGTGTTGTCGGACGATGGCGTGGCTGCGGTCGGCGCGCCGTGCCGCCCGCCATCGCCGGCGACCTGGGTTCAGCGGCTGTACGATCGGCTGCGGCGTCATCCCGGCGGGCAGGAAGCCGTCGACTGGCTCGGCAGCGGGAACATGGCCGTCCGCCGCCCGGCATTCGAGGCGGTCGGCGGATTCGACACGTCGCTCGAAACCTGCGAGGACGTGGACCTCTGCCGGAAACTTCGCGCGCGCGGCTACCGGCTCGTCGCGGACGCGCGGATGGACAACGTGCACTACGGTGATCCGCGTACGCTTCGGCACGTCTTCTTCGGCGAAATGTGGCGCGGACGGGACAACGTGCGCGTGAGCCTTCGCGCGCCCCGGTCGGCCCGCACGCTCGTCAGCGCGGCCATCCCGGTCTTCAACCTGCTCGCCCTCGCGATCGTGGTGGTTGGCTTGGTGTCGGGGACCGCCGGTGGATGGACGATCGCCGCCGTCGCGGCTCTCTCGGTCCTCGTGTTGATGGCGCTGCGAGCGTCGCTGATGCTCGGCGGCGCATCGCGCGACTTCCCGCGTGCGTTTGCGGTCGCCGCCGCCTACGAGCTCGGACGCGCGCTGGCTCTCACGGCCCGCGCCGGGTACGGCCGCCGGCGCCGGGGAGCGGCGGCGTGAGCGGCGGCCGCCTCTCGATTCTCGAGTTGCGCAGCGTCCGCGGCACCGGCGGCGGACCCGAGAAGACGATCCTGTTCGGCACGGAGCGGACCGATCGGTCGCGCTTCGCAGTCACGGTCTGCTACGTTCGCGACCTTCGCGACCCCATCTTCGGCATCGACGATCGCGCGCGTCAGTTGAACATCGACTACGTCGAGATTCATGAGCGTCACTCGTTCGACCCGTCAATCTGGCCGAAGCTCGCGGCGCTCGTTCGCGAGCGCCAGATCGACATCGTCCACTCGCACGACTACAAGACGGACTTGCTGGCGCTCATGCTCGGCCGTCGCCTCGGCGTACTCACGCTCTCGACCGCGCACGGCTGGACCGGCCAGAGCGCGCGCGAACGGTATGTGTACTACCCGGCCGGCAAACGCCTGCTCGCGCGATTTCCGCATGTCATCGCCGTCTCGAGCGACATCCGCAACGAGCTCGTGCGCCATGGCATGGACGAACGCCGGATCACGGTGATCCTCAACGGGATCGATCCCGCGGCGTTCACGCGCGCCGACAGCAGGCGCACGGTCATGCGCCGCGACCTCGGTCTGCAGCCGAACGACTTCGTCACGGGCGCCGTCGGCCGGCTCGAGCGCCAGAAGCGTTTCGACCTGCTGCTCGAAGCGTTCGCGCCACTCGCCCGCTCCCGTCCCAACCTGCGCCTCGTGATCGTCGGCGACGGCAGCCTTCGCGGCGAGTTGGCCACGCTCGTGTCCCGGCTCGGACTCGACGCGTCGTGTGTCCTGGCAGGACACCGGCTCGACATCGCCGATCTGCACAACGCGTTCGATCTGTTCGTCCAGTCGTCCGAGTACGAAGGGACGCCGAACGCGGTCCTGGAAGCGATGGCCATGAGCACCCCCATCGTCGCGACGGACGTCGGCGGTACCGCGGAGCTGGCGGCCGACGGCGTGCACGCGC
>Ga0114129_10000163_pt1 | contig 71730 bp, 58 predicted proteins | sample RhiMetdeltSRZDD1_FD_80071 | JGI IMG/M metagenome (GOLD analysis project Ga0114129, IMG submission 80071) | Populus rhizosphere microbial communities from Tennessee, USA - Rhizosphere MetaG P. deltoides SRZDD1 (version 2) (version 2) | ecosystem: Host-associated > Plants > Roots > Rhizosphere >...
CTCGTCGACGTCGAGCGCGTACTGAATGGCCTGCCGCACGCGCTTGTCCTTGGTGACGCCTTCGTAGACGCCGGTGGCCTGGTGCGTCTTCTCGTCGAAGTTGTGCGTCTGGAACATCAGCTGGATGGTGCGGATCGACGGCGCCGTGGTCAGGAACAGCTTCGGATGGTTCGCGATGGGGTTCGCCAGATGCGGCGGAATGTTGACGGCCACGTCGACCTCGCCGTTCTGCAGCGCCGCCACACGCACGGCGTCGTCGGGGATCGGCCGGAACACGACGGTCTTGATCTTCGGCTCGCCCCTCCACCAGCCGGTGTTGGCCTCGAGGACGATCTCCTCGTCCTTGGCCCAGCGCACGAACTTGTAGGGCCCGGTGCCGATCGGCTGGCGCGAGATGTCCGCCGGCTGCTTGTCCTTGTACGCTTTCGGCGGATACATCGAGGCCTGCGCGAACGTCATGACGCTCAGAAACGTTGGCCACGGCTTGTTCGTGTGGACGCGGATCGTATACGGATCGACGATCTCGACCGACTCGATCGGCTTGAAGTTCGAGGAGGCGCGCAGCTTCGGATCCTTGACACGCTCGAGGCTGAACTTTGCCGACTCGGCGTTGAAGTCTTCGCCATTCTGGAACTTGACGCCCTTGCGGAGCTTGACCTCCCAGGTGGTGGGCGCAACGAGCTTCGGCATGTCGGCTGCGAGCGCGGGAACGATCTTGAGGTTCGCGTCACGCTCCCACAGTCGTTCGAACATGTGGGCGCCGATGATCGACGCCGGCGCCTCCTGTTGATCCATGATGTCGAGCTTCGTCGGATCGACGCCTTGCGCGATCACGACCTTGCCCGCCGGCGCCGCTGCCGCCGCGACGGGCGCTGCGACAACGGCGAGCAGAATGATGATGGTTCGCCACTGAATCATCTGGACCCTCCTCAAACGGGGGGTGAATTTGCCGTGTGGTGCCGGTACTTTACGGGCCAGGGTTGAGCGAGTCAAGGTACGCGAGCGCTTCCTCGCGGCTCTGCACGCGTCCGAGATCCTGCGCTTCCCGTGCTTGTGCAAGCAACCAGCCGACGCGCGGTCCCGGTTCCAGAGAAAAGCGCGCCATGACGTCCTCGCCGCGGAGCAGCGGCGGCTGCGTCTGCGCCTCACGCTGCTCGCTCCAGCCGGCCAGGAGCTCGCGCACGATGCCGGCGCGCCGCCACGTCGCGAGCGGTGAGGCGCCGGTGACCGCGGCGGCGTCGGCCAGGACCAGCAGGAGCAGGTCGCGCGTGTCCTCGCGCAGATCGCGATAGAACCGATAGCGCGCGCGCGGCGTGATGGCGCCGGCGTGGCCCAGATGCATCGGGCGCAGATGGTGCCGAACGACACGCTCGACCAGCGCGGTCAGCCGCTCGGGCAGGCGCAGGCGCTCGCCGATCTCGCGCACCCGGCGAGCGCCGATCACATCGTGCTCGAAGAACCGCACGCGCCCGGAGACGCGACGGCGGGTCTCAGGCTTGCTGACGTCGTGCAGCAGCGCGGCCAGCTTGAGCGCCGTGCGGCGGCCCGCGCCGCCGCCGAGCGGCTCGGCCACGTGCACGGCGAGCTCCTCGCCGTACGGGGCCAGCGCATCCAGGCGCGCGAGCAAGCGGTCGCAGCCCGCCACCGCGCGCAGCGAGTGCTCGAGCACGTCGAAGCGGTGCGGCGCCGGCTGCCGCGTCCCGCGCATCGGCTCGATCTCCGGGATGATGACACCCAACACGCCCAGTGCGTCGGCGCGCCGCAAGGCGCGCGCGGTGTCGGCCAGGCCGAGCAGCATGAGCAACTCGTCGCGCACACGCTCGGCAGACACGCGCTCGAGCCCTCGCGCCGCGCCCCTCACGGCGCGCGCGGCCGACGTCGTCAGCCGCAGTCCGAGCGTGGCTTCGAGGCGCACGGCGCGCAGCGTGCGCAGCGGATCGTCCTCGAGCACGCCGGGTCCCGCCGGACGCAGGCGTCGCGCCGCGAGATCCGCGAGTCCCCCGGTCGGGTCGACGATCGGCGCGCACCCGCGCGCGACCAGCGCGCTGAGGGACACGGCGAGCGCGTCGATGGTGAAGTCTCGCGCGAGGAGATCGCCCTCGAGCGTCGGCGCGCGGAAGTCGGTCACGTCGAGCGTCAGGCCTCCATCGGCGACGACGCGCGCCACGCCGCGGTCAGCGTCGAGGACGACGCACGTGCCGCCGAGACGCTCGGCGCAGCGCCGCGCGAGCGCAATGGCGCCCGACGGCACCGCGATGTCGGCGTCCGCGGCCGGACGCCGCAGCACGACGTCCCGAATGGCGCCGCCGACCAGGACCGTGTCGCGCCCGTCGCCCGCGGCGTCGGCAGCCACGCGCAGCAGCGCGGCCTGTGCCGGTGCGAGGCGATCCAGCCGCAGCTCAGCCACGACCGAAGAGCCGCGCGGCGTTGTCGTGGAAGATCTTGCGACGCACAGAGTCGGGCAACGCGCGATCCCAGGCCCAGCGACGCTCCTCGTCATAGTCGTACGGGATCAGCGGAAAATCGGAGCCGAACAGGATCCGGTCCTGCCAGCGCACGAGAGCCGCGTCGGTGATCGACGCCGGGTCGGCGCCGACGTAGCGGCGCGCCGCGGGCGCCAGAGCCATGGTCGTGTCGACGTAGAGGTTGGGATGGGCGTCGAGCAGCGCCAGGAAGGCGTCGCTCTCGAACGCGCCCATGTGCGCGACGATCGCCGTCAGCCGCGGAAAGCGGGCGAGCAGCCGCCGGAAGCGATCGACGCCGGTGAACGCGTCGCGGTATGGCAGCGTCCCGACGTGCAGCACGAAGACGTGGCCGGCCTCCTCGCCGCGCTCGTACACGGAGAACAATCGCTGGTCGTCGACGTGAAAGCGCTGCACGGAGTGGTGGAACTTGAACCCGCGGAGCCCCAGGCGGCCGGTCGCCTCGCTGGCGATTGCGTCGACGTCGGGATCGTCTGGATGCAGCGTGCCGATGCCGATCGCCCCAGGCAGCGTCGCCGCCGTCTCCGCCACCCAGCCGTTGAGCTCACGCGCCATGCCGGGCTTGTGCGCGTACGAGAAGAAGCAGAACCGCTCGACGCCGCGCTCGGCCAGCGTCGCGGCGACCTTGGACGGCTCGAACGGATGGTACGCCACCCAGCCGTCGCGCGCGAAGTGGCGCTGGATCGCCTCGGCCAGGCGCGGCGGATGGAGATGGACGTGGGCGTCGATGCAGGAGAACGGCGGACGCCAGGGCGTGGCGGTCGCCACGGCGCTACCCGAGCTCGAGCCCGCCGCTCCCGATGCGGTACTCGACGATCTCGTCGCTCATCGCGCTGCTGCGATGCTTGACCACGGACAGCATCCGTGCCACGCGCTGCCCCACGCGCTCGCTGCCCATCACGATGATCGTGTTCGCGGTCGCGCCGATGTCGCCGGCGGCCACCTTGCGCGCCAGGAGATCTTCGAGCCGCGTCTCCTCGGTGGTGACGAGCAGCAGCGTGGTGAGCGCGGCGTGGTCGTAGCGGTGCGCGTCGATGAACTCGCGATGCTTCCACACCGGCAGGCAGATCTCCATGCCCACCGTCTCGGCGTCGCGATGGATCGTCTTGCGATAGAGCTCGTCGAACATCCAGAACTGGATCGAGTCCGCGGGCTGGTCCATCGGCTCCACGCCGTCAACCACCACGCGCCGCGTCCCCGCCGCGAAGTGGAAGTAGAAGAACGGGCGCACGGTGTGCAGCGCGTGGTTGTAGGTGGCCTTCCAGTTCCAGTCGAACTCCCACGCGCCGTCGGACGTCGGCACCTGAAAGTCGCGGACGCGCCCGACCCACTTGAGCGCGTTGCAGTAGAACGCGTCCATCTGATCCGCGGAAGGGTACGGCTCGGTCATCGGCGGCACCGTGTGCGTCCATTCCTTCAGCGACCAGTCGAACAGTCGCGCCGCATACTCGTCGTGCTGCTGGCTGTCGCCGCGACCGTTCATGTCCAGGATCACGCCGCGTGCGCCGTCGGCGGTGCGGCCGTGGTCGGCGAAGGTGAGACCGAGGTGCGTCTTGCCGATGCCGGTGGCGCCGTAGATCACCGTCAGCGTGCCCGGCAGCAGGCCGCCGCCGAGCATCGCGTCGAGCCTTCCAATGCCGGTCGAGACGCGCGCGCTCACCCGGTGGATTCTACACCGCCTCGGTGGCGCGCCCCTTGGTGCGGAACTGTCGGTCGTAGAGCGCGCGCAGCTCGTCGAGCGTCGTCGCCTGCCCCGGCGCTTTGTCGTCGCGCACGCGCGCGATCCGCGCGAAGCGCAGCGCCATGCCTGAGCGGTAGGTCGGGCTCTTCTGGATCTCGTTGTACTCGACCTCGACGACGACCTCGGGCCTCACGCGCACGGTGTAGCCGTCGTCGGCGGTGGCGAGCTTCCACAGTCGCTCGGTCATCTCCACGAACTGCGCGTCGGTGAGTCCCTTGAACGTCTTGCCGACGTCGGCGAACGCCTCGCCGTCGCGCACGGCGAGATGATAGTTCGACAGCCAACCCACGCGGCGGCCCGAGCCGCGATCGACGGCGACGATCACGCAGTCCACCGTCTCGGCCGCCTTGAGCTTGAACCAGCGCTTGCCCCGCCCGCCGGGCTCGTACGTGCTGGTGAGGTCCTTGGCCATCACGCCCTCGTGACCGGCGGCGAGCGCCGCCTCGCGAAAGGCCGCCGCCTCGGCGTCGCTCGTGACGATGCGCCGCTCGGCGAGATAGCGGCCGCGCGTGATCGCGGTGAGCGCCTCCCAGCGCCGCTCGTAGGGCTCGTCGATCAGCGAGCGCCCCTCGGCCATGAGGCAATCGAAGAAATACAGCGCCAGCGGCATCTCGCGCGCGAGCGCCTCGACGCCGTGCACGCGGCGGAAGCGCCGCATCAGCTCCTGAAAGGGCAGCGGACGGCCGTTCGCGTCCAGCGCGACCACCTCGCCGTCGAGGATGAACGGCTCGCCCCCAAGCTCACGCTGCGCGATCTCGACGACGTCCGGCAGGCTGCGCGTGACGTCCGAGAGCCGGCGCGTCCACACCTGCACGCGATCACCCGCGCGGTGCAGCTGGATGCGCGCGCCGTCGTACTTGTACTCGAGCGCGGTACGGCCACCGTGCGCGGCGAGCACGGCCCCGAAGTCGTCGGCGATCTCCGCGAGCATCGGCAGCAGCGGCACGAACGGTCGAGGGCTCGCGCCGGCCACCGCCGTCTGACCGCCGCTCGCCGCCAGTGTCGCGACGGCCGTGAGGTCGCCGAGGTAGAGCGCGGCGCGGCGCGTGGTCGGCACGTCGGCGCCCCAGGCCGCGGCAATGGCCTCGAGCAGGAGCCCCTCGGAGACTCCGGTCCGCATCTCGCCGCCGATGATCCGATTGAGGAAGTCGCGCTCGTCGGCGGAGGCTTGAGCGACCAGCCGAGCGAGTCGCTCGTCGCGGGCCCGGCGCACCCCGGAGCCGACCGCCGCCGCGACGTCGGCAAAGGCCTCGGCGACGGCCTTGATCGTGAGCGGCTCAGAGCCCGCCCCCGACCCCCCCGAGTGCCGCTCGCCGCCGCGGGGCAGGCCGCGGACCCCCAGAACCCTCGAATCCGAGGTCGGAAACGGGCGCCCGGCCAGGAAGGCCACAGCGGTGGCGATCTCGTTGGGGTCGAGGCCCTTGAGGAACCTAGTGACCTCGTCCCGCTTCTCGAGGCGGCCGCGAAGACGCTCGAGCCGGCGGCCGAGCGCGGCGAAGTCGGAGAAGGGGGTCATCGCCTTGTATTCTAGGCAGGATGCGCAGGCTCGTACTGCACGAGGCCGATCCTGCCGTGGCCGCAGTCCTCGCCGCGCTTTCCGACACCTATGACGTACGCCCCCTCGGGAGCGTCCCCGCCGCCGACGCCGTCGTTCTCATCACCCCACGCGCGCGGCAGTCGCCCGCGGAGGGCGACGTCCGGGTGATCGGCCTCGTGCCGGCCGCCGACAGCGGCCCGTGGCCGGTCGGCTGGCACACCGTGCTGCCCCTCGCCGCGCCGCCGGCCATGCTCGCCCACGCCGTGGCCGCCGCGTTCGCCGATCTCGACGCCGCCGTGGAGCGCTCGCGGCTCGAGCGCGACCTGTCGGAGCTGAACGCGATCAGCATCCGGCTCTCGGCCGAGCCCAATCCCCGCTTCCTGCTCGAGACGATGCTGAGCAAGGCGCGCGAGATCACCAACAGCGACGCCGGCTCGCTCTACATCATCGAGGAGCGCGGCGACACGCCGTACCTGCGCTTTGCCCTCGCGCAGAACGACAGCGTGGCGGTGCCGTTCCGGACGGCCACCCTGCCCCTCACCGATGAGAGCATCGTGGGCCACGTCGCGCTCAACGGCGAGGTCGTCAATCTCGCGGACGCGTACGCGCCGCCGGCCGACGCGCCGTTCACGATCAACCGCCGCTTCGACGAGGAGGCGGGCTACCGCACGAGGTCGATGCTCGTGGTCCCCATGTGCACGCCGCAGGGACAGACGATCGGCGCGCTGCAGCTGATCAACTGCAAGGACGATCGTGACGCGCGGCTGGCCACGCCCGCGGACGTCGAGCGCCATGTTCGACCGTTCGGTCCGCGTCACGAAAAGCTCGCGGCCTCGCTCGCCTCGCAGGCCGCAGTGGCGATCAACAATCGGCGCCTGTATCTGTCCATCCGCGAGCTGTTCGAGGGGTTCGTCAAGGCCTCGGTGACGGCGATCGAAGCGCGCGACCCTTCGACCTCGGGCCACTCGTTTCGCGTGGCCGAGCTGACGGTGGGGCTCGCGGAGGTCGTCGACCGCTGCGAGGCCGGTCCGTACCGCACGCTGAAGTTCCGCGACGACGAGCTGATGGAGCTGCGCTACGCGTCGCTGCTGCACGACTTCGGCAAGGTCGGCGTGCGCGAGCACGTGCTCGTGAAAGCCAAGAAGCTCTACCCGGCGGACCTCGACCGCATCCGCCATCGCGTCGAGCTGCTCAAGCGCGATCTCGCGCTGCGCGCGGGACGCGGCAAGCTCGAGCGCGCGCTCGGCGGCGGAGGCGATTACGCCGAGCACGCCGCGCGGATCGACGCCGAGCTCGCGGCCGCGCTCGCGGAGCTGGACCGGCACCTCGACCTCATCACCGTCGCCAACGAGCCGACGGTGCAGGCGCAGGCGTTCATGGCCGAGATCCTGCGTCTGGCCTCGCAGACGTGGGAAGACGCCGACGGCACGTCGCGCATGGTGCTGACGCCGGACGAAGCGCGTGTGCTCGCGATCCCGCGCGGCAGCCTCACCGACGAGGAGCGCGTGGCCATCCAGCAGCACGTCGTGCACACCTATCAGTTCCTGACTCAGATCCCGTGGACGAAGGAGTTGCGGCGCGTCCCCGAGATCGCGCGCGCGCATCACGAAAAGCTCGACGGCACCGGCTATCCTTACGGCGCGCGCGCCGACGAGATTCCCGTGCAGTCGCGGATGATGGCCATCGCGGACATCTACGATGCGCTGACCGCCAGCGACCGCCCGTACAAGAAGGCGCTGCGCGCGGAGGAAGCGCTGACGATTCTCGACGCCGAGCGCCGCGCCGGCGCCCTCGACTCCGCACTGCTCGATCTATTCGTCGAGGCGCGCGTGTTCGAGCGAGTGACGCGGACCTGATCGTCGTTCGTCATGGGGGGCCCCGAAATGGCCCCCCATACCCCCCAACGCTCGGAAGCGCCCCGGCAAAGCCGTGGCGCTCCTCGTCAACCGGCGACAGCAGCTGCGAAGCCGATCGTCATGGGGCCCCGACGCGGCCCCAATACCCCCCAACGCTCGGAAGCGCCCCGGCAAAGCCGTGGCGCTCCTCGTCAACCGGCGGCCGAGCAGCAACGAAGCCGATCGTCATGGGGCCCCGACGCGGCCCCAATACCCCCCAACGCTCGGAAGCGCCCCGGCAAAGCCGTGGCGCTCCTCGTCAACCGGCGACCAGCAGCAGCGACACACACCACGTGCCGAGCGCCAGCAGCGCAGCTGCCGCGCGCGCCACCTCGATCGCGACGCCGCGAGCGCCCAGCACGTGTTGAGTATTCCGCGACAAAAAAAGGGCGCGCGAGCGCCGGGTCGAGATCAGCCGGCGCTGGAGCGCCGGATACGTCACCGCAGACACACTCATCGTTGCCTCCTCAGAAACCTCAGAAACCTCGCAGAACGCCGACGACCTTGCCGAGAATCTTCACGGGCGTGCGGCGCGGGTCGACCACGATCGGGGCCATCGTGGGGTGCTCGGGCTTGAGCACGACCCGCTCGCCGTCGCGCGTGAAGCGCTTCACCGTCGCCTCGCCCTCCCCCGCCTCCGATTCCACCAGCGCCACCACGATGTCGTTGGTGGACGCGCTGTCCTGCCGCCGGACCAGCACGAGATCGCCATCGCAGATGTGCGCGGAGATCATGCTGTCGCCGCGCACGCGCAGCGCGAAGAGATCCTCGCCGCGACCCGGAAGCGAGGCGGGGGCGATGTGCAGTTCGCCCTCGCGGTTCTCGCTGGCGTAGAGCGGCTGACCCGCGGCCACGCGACCGAGGATCGGGACCGCGTGCGTGGCACGAGCGGCGGGCTCCGTGAGCGTGAGCGCGCGCGAGATGCGCCCGGCGCTCTCACGACGCTGGAGCGCGCCCTTGCGCTCGAGCGCGCGCAGGTGATCGAACGCGGCGCGCGGCGTCACCTTGAAGCGATCGCCAATCTCTCGCACCGTCGGCGGCACGCTGTGCTTGCCGATGAACGAACGGATGAACGCCAGGACTTCGCGCTGCTTGCCGGTAAGCTCGCGCATCGTACCTCCTCGGACCGCTACCATACTCAACGGGTGTTGAGGTCGGCAAGCAAAAAAATGTGGGCGACCAACCGTTGAGGGGTTTGGGGGAAGCCGCAGGGCCCCCCAACTAAGTCGGCTCCCACGGCTCGCACACCGGACACGTGCCCAGCCCCTGCTCGCGCGCCTCGGCGATCGTCTTCATGTAGATACGGTCGACTTCGGGTATCCGGCCGACCCACGCACACTCGCGCCGATGAAACAGCCTCGATCCGCGCTGGGCGCAATACGGCTCGCCGTGCTCGACGACGTCGGCCACCGGCACCGTCACGTCGCTGGTCTCCGGCGCGAGCGGCTCGGTCTCGGACGGCAACGGAGCCGCCGTTTCCGCCGTCGTCGATGCGGACGCCGTCACGGGCGGCGGATCGGGCTCGTTGATGTGGAGGTTCGTCTCGACGGTGGAACGGAACTCGTCGCTGGCGCGCCGGAACTCGCGGAGCGCGCGCCCCACCATGCGACCGAGCTCGGGCAGCTTCGACGGCCCGAACACCAACAGCGCGAGCACGCCGATGACCAGCATTTCTTGAAGCCCGATGTCGAACATCGGGGTTAGGGTAACACGCGCGGCGCGAGCCGCCGGGCGTGCCCGAAGACGGCAAAGAATTTCCCTGCGGCGTGGCGAGTGCGCTTTGCGCGCGCATCACGAACCGGGCACTTGAGCGGAATGTGTAAGCAGGGCACGAGAGTTGCTGCCTCGGTCGGCCCTGAGGAGGCCGACCGATGTTCCTGCGCGTGCTGCTCTACTTCGTGCTCATGTCGGGGCTCGCGCTGCGTGAGCGCTTCGCCCCCGTCAGGACGCGATGACTTCCTTTTGCTTCTCCGGCTCGGTCTCCTGGACCACGAGGCCGCACTGCACGATCTTGTAGAGCAGCGCCTTATAGCTGATCTGCAGCAGGCGCGCGGCCTTGGCACGGTTCCAGTGCACGCGGTCGAGCACTTCCTTGATCGCCACGCGCTCGGCCTCGCGCGCCGCCTGTCGCGCGATCTCCTTGAGGCTGATCGGCGCGTCGGGGCTCACGACGGCGGCGGTGACCGCGGGCGCGCCCGGCGTCGTCACGCGCGGACCGCGGTTGATGTTGCCGACGATCTCGGTGTGCACGGGACGCGCGGTGCCCAGCACGACGACGCGCTTGATCGCGTTCTCGAGCTCGCGAATGTTGCCGGGCCAGTGGTAGTCGATGAACACGCGCATGGTGTCCGGCGGAATGTCGACGAGGCGACCGTACTGCGCGTTGAACTTCTTGATGAAGTAGTCGACGAGACCGGGGACTTCCTCGCGGCGCTCGCGCAGCGGTGGAATGCGGATCTCGATGACGTTGAGACGATAATAGAGGTCCTCGCGGAACTGATGGGCGCGCATGCTGGCTTCGAGGTCGCGATTGGTGGCGGCGATGAGCCGCACGTCGGTGTCGATGATCTTCTCGCCGCCGACGCGAGAGAACTCGCCGTCCTGCAGCACGTGCAGGAGCTTCGCCTGCAGGCGCAGCGGCATCTCCCCGATCTCGTCGAGCAAGAGGGTGCCCTGATGCGCCGCCTCGAACTTGCCGGGCTTCTGCCGGTATGCGCCGGTGAAGGCTCCCTTTTCGTGTCCGAAGAGCTCGGACTCGAGCAGCTCGCCGGGCAGCGCCGCGCAGTTGACCTTGAGGAACTGCTTGGCGAGGCGCGGCGAGGCCTTGTGGATGGCCCGAGCGAGGACCTCTTTGCCGGTCCCGCTCTCTCCGCGCAGCAGCACCGTGGTGTTGGTGCTGGCGACCTTGGTGATCAGATCCCGAATCGGCTGCATCTTGCTGCTGGTGCAGAGGGCCATCAGGGGCTCGCTCATCGGCTGCCTCTCCTCAGTGGTATCGACTGCATAAACCGCAAGTGTCTGCATCGAATTGCACTGCATATGCCACGGGTTTACCCACTGCCGACTTCTAGTGATTACAAGCATTTGGCGCGAGAAGTACCGAATTTGGGCAATCTTTTTTTGTAGAAAATTCATCCCAAATTGTAGGAGTTACACAGAGGAGGAAAACAAATGGAGATCATGATCGTGGACGATGAGCCGCAAGTTGCAGAGGTGCTGGCGACGTCACTGAAGCGCCAGGGGCACTCGACGACGGTGGTCCACTCCGGCCGCGAAGCGCTCGATCGGCTGAAGAGCAGCGCGTTCGACGCGATGTTTCTCGACGTCTCGATGCCGGGCATGAACGGTCTCGACGTCATGGCCGAGGTGCGGCGCCTACGGCCCGCGCTCGCCGTGGTCGTGATCACCGGAAACGCCACACCCGACGAGATCGAAGACGTCAAAAAGCTCGGCGCCGTCGACGTGATCCAGAAGCCGTCCGCGCTCACGCACTACCACAAGGCGATCGAGCGGTTGCACACTGGCGCGTCGAAAAAGTCCCTTCCGCGCGTCGGGGACGTGTGATATTCGTTTGCGCGTGATCGTCCGCGTCCTCGCGGTATGCGCCGTGCTGATCGTTTGCGCGTCGGCGCGGCCGGCGGCGGCGCAGCCGATACCGATCGCTCCGCAGTTCGCCACCGAAGATCCGCAGAAGCTGCAAATGCCCCTGCGTGCGCCGTTCACCCTGCTGCCGACGATCACGGTGAGCGAGGAGTACAACGACAACGTCAACCTCGACAATCGCCACCGCGACTGGGATCTCATCACCGGCATCTCGCCCGGGCTCGCCTTCATCTGGGAGAGCCGCACGCATCGCCTCGTCGCGGGCTATAACTTCACGGCCGAGCTGTACCTGCGCGAGCCGGGCCGCGACAACGCCTTCAACGCGCAGAACTTCAACCTCGACGGCACGTGGCGCGCGACCGAGCAGCTCACGCTCAACATCACCGACAACTTCACGCTCTCGCCGGACACCAACCTGATCTCACCCCAGGGCGTCGCCGTCGGACGCAACCGATCCTGGAGCAACACCCTCTCTGGCGGCGCCGCGTACCAGATCGACGAGCGCACGTCCATTCGGGGCGGCGCCTCGTACACGGTGCAGCGCTATTCGGACGACGACTTGGTGGATTCCGACGTGTACCGCGCCACTATCGGCGTCGAACGCGCGCTGACACGTTACTTTCGCGGCACGGTCGGCTATGAGTTTGGCTACTTCGACATCGAACGCGAAGACAAGGTCATCACGCACACGCCGCGGCTCGGCTTCATCTGGCAGGTCACGCCGACTATCACGCTGGCGGCCAGCGGCGGCCCCACGTTCGAGCAGCACCCCGACGGCGGCGACTCGCGCATCACGCCGGCGGTAACCGCCACGTACGACCAGCGCGTCTGGTTCGGCACGATCGGGCTGGGCTTCGATCGTCAGGTCGGGACCGCCGGCGGCCTCGGCGGCGTCACCGACAACACGGCGGTGTGGGGCAGGATCGAGGTGCTGACGTTCGCGCGCGGGCTCACGCTGTCGTTCCTGCCGCGCTATAGCTGGGAGAAGACCGCGAACAGTAACCGCATCGACATCCAGTCGCTGACGCTGCCCCTGCAGCTCACCTATCGGATCACGGCCTGGATGGCGGCAGTGGCCCGCTACCAGTTCTTCCGGCAGCGCACCGACTCCGAGATCCGCGACAGCAAGGGTGAACTGCTTGCACACGACGCCGATCAGAACCGGGTATTCGTGGGTCTGCAGTTCGGTTACCCGATCACGTTCGACCGGCCCTGACGCTGCAGGACCTTACTCACGCCGTTTGCAGCCGAATGCAGTAACTTTCCCGTAAGCGCGTCCGTTTCGCGACGTGGCCTGCGTGTCGCGCTGCACGAAAAACGCATCCACACGCATACTTCTGCGATGTTTTGCAGGGTTTGGCACTGACCTTGCCCTAATCCTACCCAGCCGGCCGCTGTCCGGCGCGACATGTCTCTCGCACAACGTCTCGCGTGGACCGATGGCGCTTCGACTCTGGCGGTGCTCGGCGCTGCGAGCGCCGTGTGGTTGTCCGAGATGCCACACGACGCGCGGCGCATCGACGGCAGCCTCGCCGCCTACGCACTGCTCGTCGGCGCGAAGGTCTCGTCGTGATCCCCTTTTACAATCCCCGCCACCTCTCGCTGCGTCTCGATCGGTGGATCGTCTTCGACACCGTGGAGTTCGTGCGCGTCAAACCTTTTCCGCGATCGGGCACCGGTACTCCCACAGTGGAGGCGTCACACGTGAAGCGGGCTGCGCGCATGTTCAACGTATGCGCTAAATCCGCAAAAAACGGGTACGGCATGCCTCTTGCGATGGAAGGCTCGGTCCGATGGAAGAAAGATTCCCGATGAAGGCCTCCAGTTTCGACACCGCGTCGCCGTACGCCGCCTCGATCGCCGGCCGTCCCGTTCTCGTCGTCGAGAACGACCCCGACCAACGCCGTCGCGTGACCACCCAGCTTGCGAGCTGGGGGTACACACCGCTGGCGGCGGGGACCGCCGAGGAAGCGCTCGAACTGCTCACGCGCGCCGGCCGGGTGGCGTTCTCCGTGGTCGCCATCCGCCTGCCCGGCATGTCCGGCATCGACTTGCTCCGCCGCGCCGCCGAGCTGTCCAGCTCGGGGCCGGTCATCATGGTCGCGGACAACGGCCACAGCTCGCAGATCGTCGAGGCGATCCAGGCGGGGGCCGACGACTTCCTGCGCCGTCCCTATACCGCCGAGGATCTCGAGCAGGTGATGCGCAGCGTCGCCGGTCGCCCGCGCCGCGAGGCGGCCACCAGCCCGCTGCCGGCGGGCGAGGACAACGGTGATCGCGTGCAGCGCGAGCTCGCCATGCTGACGAGCCCGCAGATGCGCGAGATCCTCGGTGTGATCGAGCAGGCCGCGCGCGCCGACGTCACGGTCCTCGTATGCGGTGAAACGGGTGTCGGCAAGGAGCTGGTGGCGCGCGCGATCCACGCGCACTCGCCGCGTCGGCGCGCGGCGTTCGTGAAAGTCAATTGCGCGGCCATGCCGCGCGAGCTGCTCGAGTCGGAGCTGTTCGGCCACGAGCGCGGCGCCTTCACCGGCGCGCACCAGCGCAAGCCGGGTCGCTTCGAGCTCGCGGACGGCGGCACGATCTTCCTCGACGAGATCGGCGAGCTGCACCCCGCACTGCAGGCCAAGCTGCTGCACGTGCTGCAGGACGGCGAGTTCTCGCGCGTGGGCGGCCGCCACAACATTCGCGTCGACGTACGCGTAATCTGCGCGACCAACCGCGATCTGGCGCGTGAAGTGGCGGCCAACCGATTCCGCGAGGACCTCTTTTATCGCCTCAACGTCATCAACGTTCTGGTGCCGCCGCTGCGCGAGCGCCGCGAGGAGATCGCCGCGCTCGTCGACTACTTTGTGCGGCGCTACTCGCGGCTCTTCAACTTCCCGGAGCGCGAGATTGCGCCAGAGGCGATGCACGCCTTCATGCAGTACGCGTGGCCGGGCAACATCCGGGAGCTCGAGAACTTCATCAAGCGAATGATCGTGCTCCAAGACTTCGCGCTGCCGCGCACCTTGATGGCGCCCGCCCCGGTGGCCGCCGCGCCCACCGCGGCGGCGCCGGAGCCCTTCGCCGCCACCAAGGGTCTCTCGCTCAAGGAGATCTCGCGGCGCGCTGTGCTCGAGGCCGAGCGCGAGGTGATCTGCCGCGCGCTCGAGCAGTGCCGGTGGAATCGCGTGAAGACCGCCAAGATGCTGAAGATCAGCTATCGCGCGCTGCTCTACAAGATCAAGGACATGGGACTGAAGCAGGACTCGGCGGCCAGCTGAGATGCTTCACCAGGAGGACAGCCCATGACGTTCAAGTCGTCACTCGTCGTTCTCTCCGCGTTGGTCGTCGGCATCGGCGTGTCCACCGCGCACGCGCAGAATCGTCCCGCGCCGAGCTCACCGGCCGCGCAGAGCCAGCCGCCGAGCGCCCCCCAGGCCGCAGCGGCGACGCCCGCCGCCGCCACCAACCCCGCGCCGACGGCCGCCGCAACGCCGACGCCCTCGGGCGCGACCGCGCCCGCCGGCGGCTACGGGCTCAGCAGCGATTACGTCATCGGCCCCGAGGACCTGCTGATCATCACGGTCTGGAAGAACGAGGCGCTCTCGCGGACGCTCCCCGTGCGGCCCGACGGCAAGATCTCGCTGCCGCTCCTGCACGACGTGCAGGCGGCCGGGCTGACGCCCATGCAGCTGCGCGACAAGCTCGCCAACGCGCTCGGTGAGTTCTTGCCGAATCCCGAGGTGGCGGTGACGGTGTCCGACGTGCGCAGCTACCGAGTCTCGGTGCTCGGTGAGGTGCAGAAGCCGGGCGTGCTGCAGCTCAAGGCCGACACCAGCGTCCTCGAAGCGATTGCGCTGGCCGGCGGCTTCCGCGACTTCGCCTCGCCCGGCAAGATCATGATCCTGCGCAAGGACGCCAGCGGCGTCACGCACAAGATCCCGTTCAACTACAACCGTGTGGTGAAGGACAACAAGAGCCAGGACAACGTCACGCTGAAGTCCGGTGACGTGGTCGTCGTTCCCTAGAGGTGACCTCCATGCCCACCACTCCGCCAATTGCCTACGACGAGAACGCCAAAGGGCCGGGCCTGTCCGCCCTGCTCGAGATCCTGCGCCGCCGCCGCGTGCTCGCCGTCCTGCCGTTCCTCTTCGTGCTGACGGCGGCGGTCTCGCTGGCCGTGTTCCTGCCGAGCCTGTGGACGAGCCGCGCGCTCGTGCTCGTGAACCGCCCGGCGATCCCCGAGAAGTTCGTCACGTCGACCGTGGAGACCGATATCGACGCGCGGCTGCTCACGCTGAGCAAGGAGATCCTCACGGCGCCGCGACTGACGCAGATCGCGCAGCAGTACGGGCTCTACAGCAACGCGCGCTCCGCCGACGACCTCGTCGAACGCATGCGCAAGGACATCCGCATCGAGCTCGTGGACGATCGTGCCAGCCGCCGCGAGGGCAGCCGCTCGTACCTGTTCACGGTGTCCTATACCTCAGGCGATCCCGTGGTCGCCGCCGGGGTGGCCAACACGCTCGCTTCGCTCTTCAGCGAGGAGAACGGTCGCCTGCGCGAGGCGCAGGCGGTGAGCACGTCGGAGTTCCTGCAAGCTCAGCTGCGGGACGTGCGCGAACGGCTGCAGAACCAGGAGCGCGCCATCACCGGGTACAAGGAGCGCAACCTCGGCGAGCTGCCCGAGCAGAAAGAGGTCAATCTGCGGACGCTCGAGCGGCTGCAGGCGCAGCTGCAGCTCGCCCACGAGAACAACCGGCGCGCCACCGAGCGGCGGCAGATGCTCACCAACGCGCTCGGCGACCTCGACACCACGGTGGCAATGACGACGCCCGGCGGCACCGGGCTCAGCGTCACGCCGGCCGACACCGCCGCCGCGCGCCTGAATCTCCTGCGCCAGGAGCTCGCGATGGCGCAGACGAAGTACCGGGACACGTATCCCGACATCATCGAGCTCAAGGATCAGATCAAGAGGCTCGAGCAGAGGGTCGAAGCCGAAAAGCAGACGCAGGCGGCACTGCCGAAGGCCGTGGCCAGCGCCCCCAAGCCCGCCGCCTCGAGCGGCCGACGGCTGCCCCCAGAGAATCCGTACGTGCAGAGCCTGATGACCCAGCTCGATCAGGCGACCGTGGAGGCCAAGACCACCGCGGAGGAGATGCAGGCGATCAAGGGCGAGATCGCCAATGTGACGCGGCGGCTCGAGAACACGCCGAAGCGGGAGCAGGAGCTGTCGATTCTCACACGCGACTACGACACCACGCGCGAGCTGCACAAGTCGCTGCTCGCCAAGCGCGGCGAAGCCGACATGGCCTCCGAGCTCGAGCTGCGGCAAAAGGGCGAGCACTTCCGTGTGATCGAGCCCGCGCGCCTGCCCGACCGGCCGGCCGGTCCCAACCGGTTCCGCCTGCTGCTCGTCGGTCTCGCGCTGGCGCTGGGCGCCAGCGGCGCCGCCGTCGTGCTGGCCGAGCAGGTCGACACGTCGTTCCGGCGCGTGGACGAGATCCGCTCGACCGAGGGGCTGCCGGTGCTCTCGGCGATTCCGCGCATCACCACCGAGCAGGACCGCTCGCGTGCGCTGCGCCACCGGCGCTGGGCGACGGCCGCCGTCGCCGCCGGCCTCTGCATCGTGGCCGGCACGTCGTTCGTCGTCGCCCACGACAACCAGGGACTCGTCGCCCTCCTCACGCCGGCCACGGCGCAGACGGCGACCACCGGGAGGTAGGTCATGTACCTGAGCTTCTACGGTCTGCGTGAGGCGCCGTTCGCCCCGACGCCGGACCCGAAGTTCCTCTTCCAGTCCGCCCGTCACCGCGAAGCGCTCGCCCAGCTCATCTACGGCGTACGCGAGCGCAAAGGCTTCATCGTGCTGACCGGCGAGATCGGAACGGGCAAGACGACACTGCTACGCACGCTGCTCGAGCGGCTGGATCCCAGCACGCCGGTGGCGTACGTGCACAACTCGGCGCTCGGCATCGAAGGCCTGCTCGAGTACATCCTGCAGGACTGGGGCGTGAAGTCCACCGCGACCACGCACGCGCAGCGCCTGTTCGAGCTCAACGAATTCCTCATCGATCAGCATCACAAGGGCATGAGTCCCGTGCTGGTCATCGACGAGGCGCAGAACCTCACCGTCGAGACGCTGGAGGCCGTGCGCCTGCTCTCGAACTTCGAGACGACGAGCCAGAAGCTGATGCAGATCCTGCTCGTCGGCCAGCCCGAGCTGCGGGACAAGCTGAACCTGCCCGAGCTGCGCCAGCTCAAGCAGCGCGTGGGGCTGCGCTGCCACATCGCCGCGCTCAGCCCCGAGGAGTCGCGGCAGTACGTCCGGCACCGTCTCCGCATCGCGGGAGCGATCGACGCCGGGATCTTCTCCGATGCCGCCATCCAGAAGATCTTCGAGTACAGCGAGGGCATACCGCGCGTGATCAACATCGTGTGCGACCACTGCCTGCTGTCCGGCTTCGCCGACAGCAAGCGCCGCATCGACGCCGGCATCGTGCAGGAAGCCGTCGAGTATCTCGAGGAGGGCGAGCGCCGCGAGTGGAAACGGCGGCGCAGCATGCGCCTCGTGCCGAGCGACGGCGCCGTGTGGGCGGCGCGCTCGGGTGTGGCCCTCCTCGTGCTGATCATCGTGTTCCTGCTGGCGTTCGCCGCCAGCGCGCTGGGCTGGTTTGCCGGCAGTCACCCCTGAGGAGGACAGGCTGTGAGCAAGTTCTTCAAGGCCCTCGAGAAGGTCGAGCAGGAGCGCGACTCGGTCGTCGCCGGAGCCCCGGTGGCCGACCCCGCGGAGCCGGCGACCGAGCCGCGGCGCGAAGCGCCGCATCCGGAGCCGAAGCGGCCCGAGCCGCGCCCCGAGCCCCCGCGGATCGAGCCCAAGCCCGAGCCCGCGCACCGCGAGCCTCCACGGTCTGAGACGGCGCCACAGCCGCGGCCCGAAATCGCCGCGCCCGTCACCGCACCGAGCGCGCCCACGCCGACGGCGGCGGCGCCGAGTATCGCCACACCGGGCAACGGTGCGCCGAGCGCACCGGCATCGGGCAACGGCGCACCGAGCACGGCCGCACCGAACGGCGCGCCGAGCAGCGCGGCACACGGCAACGGCGCGCCCGCGATGCGGGCGCCGGCGGCGCCCGCGCCGATCTACGGCGCACCGATCCGTGAAAACGGCACCACCTTCGGACGCCGCGGCTTCGCCTGGCAGCTCGACGGCGAGGCCGAGACCGAGCCGGGCCAGCTCGACGACCACCTCGTCAGCCTGCTCGAGCCCACCAGCCACGCCGCCGAGCAGTACCGCGCGGTGCGGCTCGCCATCGAGACGTTCCGCCACGAGCGCGGCGCCCGCACGGTGGGCGTGACGAGTCCGGGCCGCGGCGATGGCCGCACGATCACCGCGCTCAACGTCGCGGGCGCGCTCGCGCAGGCGCCCGACGCGCGTGTCGTGCTCGTCGAGGCCGATCTGCGGCATCCAGGCGTGGCCAAGGCGCTCGGCCTGCCCGCGGGGCGCGGTCTGTCGACGTACCTGCTCGACCCGAACATGAACGTCGATGCGGTCGTCGCGCGTCCGGCCGGCGTGGCGTTCGCTGTGGTGCCGGCCGGCGCCGTCTCGTCGATGCCGTACGAGCTGCTGAAGTCACCGCGCCTGGCCAGCTTGCTGGCGGCGCTGCGCGACCGCTTCGACTACGTCGTGCTCGACACGCCGCCGGCGCTGCCCTACCCCGACGTCGGCATCCTGCGCGATCTCGTCGACGGCTTCGTCGTCGTCGTGCGCGCCAACCGCACGCCGCGCGAGCTGCTGCGCGACGCGATGAACGTCGTCGGCCGCCAGCGCGGGCTGGGCTTGATCTTCAACGACGACGAGCGCAGCACGCTGACCACCGTCGAATACGACGAGCCGTCGTGGCGGCGTCTGATGCCGCGGCAGCTCGGGGGAAAGGTTGCCTGAGAGGATCGTCAACGCACTGACCGTCGACGTCGAGGAGCACCGCCAGGGCTTCGATCCCGAAGCCGCCCTCGGCGGCGACGGTCTCAGTCGACCGCCCGGCCGGGTCGTTGAGCAGACTCAGCGCCTGCTCGATCTGCTCGACGCGCACCGCGCGCGCGGCACGTTCTTCACGCTCGGCCGCGTCGCGCAGCGCTTCCCGCGCCTCGTGCGCGAGATCGTCGAGCGCGGCCACGAGATCGCCAGTCACGGGTGGGATCACACGCCGGTCTTCCGTCTCGGCCCTGCGGGCTTCCGCGCCGATGTTCGCCGCGCCAAGCACGCCGTCGAGCAGGCGGCCGGTCGCATCGTCCGCGGCTACCGCGCGCCGAACTACTCCATCCGCCGCGACACGCCGTGGGCTTTCAGCGTCCTCGTCGAGGAAGGCTTCGTGTACGACTCCTCGATGTACCCGGTGATGCACGACCGCTATGGGTTCCCCGACGCGCCGCGCTTTCCGCACATCGCGAAGAGCGTGGACGGCATCGACTTCTGGGAGGTGCCCGTCGGCACCGCGCGCTTCGCCGGCGTGAACCTCCCGCTCGGCGGCGGCTTCTTCCGGCTCTTCCCAGCCGCACTGGTCCGGAGCGCGCTCGGAAGCGTCAACCACCGTGAGGGGCGCGCCGTCGTCTTCTACGTGCACTCCTGGGAGCTCGATGCGGCGCCGACGCGGGCGCCGATGACGCCGACGCGCTTCCGCCATGGCACCGGTCTCACGACCGCCGAGCGAAAGCTCGCCGGGCTGTTGGCGACGTTCGCGTTCGCTCCGATCGAGAGCGTCTTCGATGAGGTTCGTCCGACCCGTCGACTCACCGCACGGGCCTCGTAACCCATGCGCCTCTTGTTCGTCACGCCACGGCTGCCGTACCTGCCGTGTCACGATGCCGCGCGCCTCGTCGCATCATCGTTGCTCGCGCGTCTGGTCGAACGCCACACCGTGGCCGTGGTCGCGGCCACCAGCAGGGTCGACACGCCGGCGCAGCGCGCGTGGCTCGCGGAGCGCGCCGCGCGCGTGGACATCGTGCGGCTCGAGGGGTGGCGTCCCACATGGTCTCCCCGGCGGAGTGACAGTGTCGGGCCCCTCGCCGCGCTCGTCGAGAGCGTTGCGGTCCGCTTTGCGCCCGACGTCATCCACGTCGAGGGGCCGAGGCTGGCCCCGCTGGCGTACGGCGCGAGGGTTCCGACCGTGCTCGCGGCTCACGAGTCCGGCGTCCTGCGCGCAGCCGACGTGCGGCGCGCGGGCGGGACACCGTGGCGACGGCTCGCCGGCCGGGTTCGCGAACGCGCGGAGGCGGCATGGGCGCGCACGTGGTACGGCGCGGCCACTGCCTGCGTCGTCGACTCCGAGGACGACCGGCAGGCGCTCGCCGAGCACGTGCCGCTCGAGCGCATCGACGTGATCCCGCCGGGCATCGATCACGTGGCCCATGCCTATCGCCGCGGCGGCGAGCCGTGGCGACTCGTGTTCACCGGGGACCTCGCCGCACCGCGCGACGTGCACGCCGCGCAGCGCCTGGCCTGCCAGATCCTGCCGCGCGTGCGACGGCGAACGCCCCGCGCGGAACTCCTGCTCGCCGCCCCGGGTCGCGTCGCGGCCACCGTGCGCGCGCTCGCGGAGCTGCCCGGCGTGCGCGTCACCGGAGCTCTCGCGGATCTGCGCGCCAGCGTTCGCAGCGCGGCCGTCTACGTGAGCCCGCTGACCGCCGGATTTGGACGCGCGGCGCGGCTGCTCGAACCGATGGCGCTCGGCACGCCGGTGGTGGCGTCACGAGCGTCGCTCGCCGCCATCCCCGAGGCGCTGGCCGGCCATCACGCGCTCGTCGCCGACGACGACGACCAGTTCGCGGACGCCATCTCTCGGCTGCTCCACGAACGCGTCGTGGCCAACACGATCGCGCGCAATGCGCGCGAGCTGGTCGACCGCCGGTTGACGTGGGGCACCATCGCCGAGCGTTACGAAGCGCTCTACGCGCGCCTTGCGCCCGCACGGGCGCTGGAGGCCGCCGCGTGAGCGCACCGTTCGTCGTCGGCGTGGCCGGAGGCAGCGGTGCGGGCAAGAGCGCGCTCTGTCGCGCGCTGGTCGGCGCGCTGGGCCCTGAGCAAGTGTCGACGCTCTGCCACGACGCCTACTATCGCGACCGCCGCGACCTCGCGGCGGCCGAGCGCGCGACGCTGAACTACGACATCCCCGACGCGCTCGACACCGCGCTCTTCCTGGAGCACCTGCGCGCGCTGCGCGCCAACCGGCCCGTGCGGCCGCCGCGCTACTGCTTCGTGACGCACCGGCGCATCGGCGAAGACCTCGTGGTCGAGCCCCGCGCGGTGCTGCTCGTGGAGGGCATCCTGCTCCTGCACGAGGCCGAGGCGCGCGCGCTGCTCGATCTGAGCGTGTTCGTCGACGTGCCGGACCAGGTGCGCCTCGCCCGGCGCATCGCGCGCGACACCAGCGAGCGAGGCCGCACGCGGCGCTCCGTGCTCGCCCAGTTCGAGGCGACCGTGCGCGGCGCGCACGGGACCTACGTCGAGCCGACGAAGGCGTTCGCGCACCTTGTCCTCGACAACGGCGGACGCGTCGATCACGTCGCCGAGATCGCGACCGAGGTCATCCGCGCGCGGCTCCGACGTGCCAGCGTCGCCGACGCGGCCTGAATCATGTCATGACGAGCGTCGTCGCGTCCCGCCGGCGCGTGGAGACGGCGGTATGAGACGCTCGTGACGATCGCGGGCGCTATTGCGGCAGCGGTCGGCGTCGCTTGAGGGCGCGAAACCCCGGCGGCAGCGGCTCGATCGGCGGTAGCACGCCACGTGCGAGCGCGTACTTGATGAGCCCCGTGTAATTCTTCAGCCGCAGCTTGCGCATGACATTGGCGCGATGCGCCTCCGCCGTGCGCACGCTGATCGACAGCCGCCGCGCGATCCGCGTGCTGCTGTAGCCTTCGGCCACGAGCTGCAGCACTTCGCGCTCTCTGCCCGTGAGCGACTCGTAGGAGTCGCCCGTGAGCCGCTCAGCCTGCAGCAGCCACGACTGCACGTCTTCGGGCGACAACGGTGAGCTCAGATAGCGTCGGCCCTGCGCCACCATCCGCACCGCGCGCATCAGCTCGTGGGCGTCCGCCTGTTTCACGACATAGCCGGAGGCGCCGTTGCGCAACGCTTCGGTCACGTACCACTCGTTGACGTAGCGGGACAGCACGATGACGGCGGTCTTGGGCGAGCGCTCGCGCACCTGGCGCGTGATCTCCAGACCGTAGAGGCCCGGCATGGCGACGTCGACGATAAGGACCTCGGGCCTGAGACGATCGATGAGAGAGACGACGGCGAGACCATCGGCCGTTTCACCGACGACCTCGAAATCCGGCTCCATCTTGAGCAGACACTTGAGCGCTTCGCGGACCACGTTCTGGTCGTCCGCCAGCACGATGCGGGTCGTGACCCGGCTGCTCAATCGCTGACCTTTGTTCACGGTGCCGATGAGGTGCACGCCGTCCTCCGAGCAGGGCGGACCGCAGAAGAAATACGCCGGTCCGCATACCGCGTCTATTCGTATACCTACGATGCAAGGGCGGTACCGTCCTAGCGTCCAGCGCCGCGTCAAGGAGTGGGCAAAAATTGAGTGGGCAAAAATTCTCTGTCATGCCGGGGGACTCACGCGACGATGCGGACTTACACATGGCGTGCGACTGGCAGTTCAAAGCTGATTTGTGACAGCCGGGGCGTGACAAAGTCGGGAGAAGGGCTCAGCGCGAACGCTCGACGGACACGCACGGCGTCCGCGTGAGGCTCGGATACGACGTCAGGTCTGTCTGCGACGCATCAGACCGGTATAGTGGGCCCCCTTCCAGACTGCGCCGAAGCGCTCGAGCGTCGAGTCACCGGCGAAGAAGCTTGGGTCGCGTCGACCTTAGCGTTGCACGATCGTGGACGCGCCGGCCCAGCGGCCGAGCGCATCGACCGCTCGCACGGTCACGGCGTGCCGGCCAGACGACACCCGCTCGGGCGAAGCGTCATACGATGCTTCGATGTCGACCCACGTGTCGACGAGATCACCATCGACGTACAGGTAGAGCCGCGTGGGCGTGCGCGCACCATGGACGCGGAAGCGAAGCACGTTCGCCATCTCTTGGATCGTCACCGAGAGCCGTGATCGTCGCGGCTGGCGGCCTGCCCCCGCCGGGCCGCGATCGCGGTCGAGCGGAACGATCGTCCCCATCAACTCGCCACCGTGAGACGGACCCGGACTTTCCTTGGCATGGTTCGAACCGGACTTCCAGAACGTCGCATGTTGGCCCTCCCCCGGCGGGCGGCGGATCGCAAGGGCAAGGCCACGTGTCCCGTCTCAGAATCACGCGGAAACGTGAGCGTTAGAACTTCTACGTTCTCCGCGAGTGGCGATGATCTGACGCGCGGACACACCTGACACGACGGTGAGCTGACACCTGCCACACGGGGTCAAAGCGCCTTCAGGAACGCGACCGGATCGCGATCGCCTGCCGCGCCGCACTGCCACCGCCAACGCGGTAAACCATGGCTCGAAGACCGTGAAGACGTCGTCCGTGAGCGACGATGGATGGAGCTGACTCTCGGCGTGCCCGACCCTCGCGTCGCACCGTTCGTGCCGAGGTTCTGGAAGAACGGCTCGTCCCGATCCACCGTTCCGCCGGCGACCAGAGTCCGTGCCAGGCCGCTTGGGTTCGGTGTCGGGCCGCTGACTGGAAGTGGCGGCCACCAAGGGCCGCGCTTCGAACGCCGTTGAGCGCGATGGAACCGGCGAGGCGCGTGCCGAACGGAAGATCAAACGGCTCGCGCGCGGCGGAGCTGCCTCGTCGCCGAGCGGCCAGCGCCCGTCTGAACCGACAGCCGCTGCGACAAGACGACGACTCTCGCTCCCGAAACGATGAGCCGGCTGCGCAGCCGTCGGCGCAGGAATCTGCTCGACACGACGCCGACATAGTGCACGGCGGTAGCTTCACTGTGAAATAGGTTCGCCACATGACGCGGCGCGTGGCTGCACCCTCATTCCGTAATGGGATAGCACGCGCCCACTTAGCACCGTCCGACCCCGGACGGCGAGGCGCGTTTGCTTCGTAGTCACCGCACTTCGCGCCGCCCTCGGAGCCCAATACGCCGCGATCCGCCGGGTATGGCAACCCTCTTGCTCCCTCTCCAGGACAACACGTGGCGTCACCGACGAGTCAACGTTTTCGGTTGCCCGTTGAGGAACGGACGCCCGAGAAAGCCAAGGGGGCGAAGCCTGTGCAGATGACGGAGACCGACGTCGCGCTTGGCATGGCGACCGCCGACCTCGATTGCACCGTCGAGCAGACGGCGGGGATCGGCGCCACAACTCCCGCGTGGCATGTGCTGTGGACGCGGAGCAATTGCGAACAGCTCGTGCTGGAGCAGCTGGTCGGCAAGGGTTTTCACATCTTCATGCCGACGATCGAAACCTGGGCCAATACCCGTGAGGGCCGGCATCGGCGCCGGGTGCCGCTGTTCCGCGGCTATCTCTTCCTGCACCACGCGCTCGACCGGTGGAGCGACGTCGAGGTGCGCAAGGCGCGCGGGCTGGTCACCATCCTGGGTGACGGCTGGGACCGTCGCGCCGTCGTGCCGCACGCCGAGGTCGACGCGATCCGAGCCCTCGTGCACAGCGCGCAGCCGGTCTTCCCCTACCCGTACCTCACCGCAGGCCAGCGCGTGCGCATCACGCGCGGCCCACTGGCGAACGTCGAGGGGGTCCTCGTGCGGACGCGGCCCGACAAAGGCCTGCTCGTCGTCTCCGTCGAGCTGCTGCGTCGCAGCGTCGCGGTGGAGGTCGATTGCACCTTCGCGACGGCGGCGTAGCCGGTGAGGTCATGAGCATCGTCTGGCAAGGCCGGAACGGTCACGCGTACGACGAGCCCGTCTTCCGGCATCTGCTGGCCCGTGAGCGGATTCGGGCGCGCGCGGGCGCTCCGCTCGTGCTCCTGCTCGTCGAGCTGACGACGCCGGACGCCGGCCTCCATCGCGCCCTCGTCGATCGGCTGTTCTCGGTCCTCGCGTCGTGCGTGCGCGAGACCGACATCGTCGGCTGGTATCGCCGATACCGCGTGGCCGCGGTCGTGCTCACCGAGGTCAGCGACGCCTCGGTCGCGACGGCATCCCGCCTCATCGAGGCGAGGGTCGCGGCCGCGCTCGAGCGACGGCTTCCCGCGACCGTCGCACATCGCGTGCACGTTCGCGTTCATTCGAATCGTCGTTCGGCCGCCGCGTAATGGTGGCGGCCGGGCTTGCTGTGAGAGAGGACCAATGATCAACCTGGCAGTGATTGGCTACGGTTACTGGGGCCCGAACATCGTGCGCAACTTCGCGACGCACGCGGACTGTCGCGTCGTCGCCGTGTGCGACAGAGACGCGCGGGCTCTCGCGAGGGTGGCGAGCCGTCATCCGACGGCGACCGTCACCCAGGACATCGACGCGACGCTGCGCTCGCCCTCGATTGACGCCGTGGCGATCGTCACGCCGGTCTCGACCCACTACGCTCTCGCCAAAGCCGCGCTGGAGAACGGCAAGCATGTCTTCGTCGAGAAGCCGTTCACCGCCACCGCGGCGCAGGCCGAGGCGCTCATCGAGCTGGCCGAGCGCAAACGGCTGCAGATCATGGTCGACCACACGTTCCTGTTCAACGGCGCCGTGCGCAAGATCAAGGAGCTCGTGGATGGCGGCGTGCTGGGGCCGCTGTACTACTACGACTCGACCCGGGTGAACCTCGGGCTCTTTCAGCACGACGTCAACGTGATCTGGGACCTCGCCCCGCACGATCTCTCGATCATCGACCACCTCATCGGCGCCGAGCCGGAGATGGTCCTCGCCACCGGAAGCGCGCACCTCAACGGACACGCGGACGTGGCCTACATCACGCTGGGCTTCCCCCGCGGCGTCATCGCCCACGTGGCGGTCAGCTGGCTATCGCCGGTGAAGCTCCGTACCACGCTCGTCGGCGGCGAGCGCCGCATGGTCGTGTGGAACGACCTCGAGCCCGCTGAGCCGGTGAAGGTCTACGACAAGGGCGTCCAGGTCACTTCCCAGCGCGGCATCCACGAGCTGCTCGTGAGCTACCGCAGCGGCGACATGTGGGCGCCGCGCATCGACCAGGTGGAGCCGCTGAATCTCGAGACACGATACTTCCTGGATTGTGTCGCGTCGGGCACGACGCCGATCAACGACGGCCGGGCGGGTCTGCGCGTCGTGCGCATGCTCGAGGCCGCCGACGAATCACTGCGGCGCCATCGCGTGATCGTCGGCCGCCCCGGACGGCGGCGGCGGATCGCAACCACGCCGGAGCAGCGGCCGCCGATCTCGGCGGCCATCGCGTCGGCCAAACCGTCAGCCATCACGCCGGCGAAGCCCTCGGCAATCACGCCGGCAGCGTGACCATGATGGAAGAGGACTCGCTCGGCTCTTACGGCCGCCGGCGCGGGCTCGCTCCGCGCCAACCGCGCCTCCTCGGCGCGAATCTCTTCCGCTCGGTGCTGATCCGCGAGCGAAAGCGCGCCGAGCGCTCCGGTGGAGCGGTCGTGCTCGTGCTGGTGGCCGAGAGCGACGCGCAGCGCGCTGCACCTGAGGCCTGGTCACGGGTCGTCGAGCGACTCGAGACGGCGACCAACGCGACGGACGTCATCGGCTGGTACGAGCCGGGCGCGGTCATCGGGATCGTACGATCGCTCGCCCGGGTGCCGGACCCCTCGCGTCCGGACCGGAGCGGCGACGGCGTTCTCGATGACGCGCTCGGCGCAAGGCTGCAAGAGGAAGTGGCCCGCGGCGGCTCGTTCCGGGTGCTCGTGCATCCGCAGCCGGTGCGTCCCGCGGGCGACGATCTCGGGACCGTGGCTCGGGCCTTCTATCCGGAGCTCGTGTTCCGCACGCCCGGTGCGCGAGCGCGCGACGCCGCCAAGCGCGCCGTCGACATCGTCGGGAGCCTCGTCGGCCTCGTGCTGCTGGCTCCGCTGCTCGCCGTCATCGCTGTGCTCGTCAGGCTCACGTCGTCGGGTCCCGCGCTCTTTCGCCAGCCGCGAGTGGGTCACCTCATGAAGCCGTTCACCGTTCGGAAATTCCGCACGATGTACACCCACGCCGATTCCGCGGTGCATCGCGAGTTCGTCAGTCGATTCATCGCGGCCGGCGCCTCAAACGGCTCCGCCTCGAACGGCTCCGCCTCGAACGGCTCCAATGGCCGTCCACGCAACGGGACACTCTTCAAGCTGACCAACGACCCGCGCATCACGCCGCTCGGGCGTTTCTTGAGAAAGACCAGCCTCGACGAGGTGCCGCAGCTCTGGAACGTGCTCCGTGGCGACATGTCGCTCGTCGGACCGCGACCGCCGTTGCCCTACGAGTACGCGCAGTACCTCCCCTGGCATCGGTGCCGGGTGCTGGAGGCCAAACCCGGGCTCACCGGGCTGTGGCAGATCAAGGGACGCAGTCGGACCACCTTCGACGACATGGTGCGCCTGGATCTCCGCTACGCGCGCACGCGCTCGTTGTGGCGCGATCTCGCCATCATCTGCAGGACGCCGGCCGCCGTCATCTCCGGCAAGGGCGCCTGCTGAACCGACAGGAGGACCGTGTGCACGGGGACGAGTATCGCTGCATCGCCGACGACGTCACGCTGGCGCCCGGCGTGCGGCTCGGCAAGTTCATCAATCTCTACGGCTGTTCGATCGGCGCGGACACCAAGATCGGCGCCTTCGTCGAGATCCAGAAGAACGCCAGCGTCGGGAGCCGATGCAAGATCTCGAGCCACACCTTTGTGTGTGAGGGGGTGGTCATCGAGGACCGCGTCTTCATCGGGCACGGCGTCACCTTCATCAACGACCGGTATCCGCGCGCCACGACGGAGACCGGGGACCTGCAGACGGAGAAGGACTGGAAGGTCGAGCCCACGGTCGTGCGCGCCGGCGCGTCGATCGGCTCCGGCGCCACGATCCTCTCGAACGTCGTCATCGGCGAGAACGCCATCGTCGGCGCGGGGAGCGTCGTGACGCGCAACGTTCCGGCCAACGCCGTCGTGCTCGGCAACCCCGCGCGAGTGCTGCGCCACACCACGCCCAAGAGGAGAACCGCCGCATGACGCCCGCTCCTGCCGTTCCATTCCTGGATCTGGTCACCCCCCACCGCGAGCTCGAGGCCGACCTCATCGGGGTGTTCCAGACCGCGCTGCGCTCCGCGAGCTTCATCGGCGGTCCCATGGTCGAAGAGTTCGAGCGCGAGTTCGCCGCCTTCTGCGGCGCGCGCTTTTGTGTCGGCGTCGGCAGCGGCACCGACGCGCTGCGGTTCGCTCTGCTCGGCGCCGGCGTGCAGCCGGGCGATACGGTGCTGACCGTTCCGAACACGTTCATCGCGACCACGGAAGCCATCTCGCACGTCGGCGCCCTGCCGGACTTCGTCGACGTCGACGCGCGCACGGCCACCATGGATCCCGCGAAGCTGCGCTCGTATCTCGAAGCCGAGTGCACGTCGTCGCCCGGCGTCACGCAGCCGGTGAGCCGCCGCACCGGCCGCCCGGTGACGACCATCGTTCCCGTGCATCTGTACGGGCAGATGGCCGACATGGATCCGATCATGGAGCTGGCCGAGCGCTTCCACCTCACCGTCGTCGAGGACGCCTGCCAGGCGCATGGCGCCGACTACTTCTCGGAAAAGCACGGGGCCTGGCGAAAGGCCGGGACGATCGGCCGCGCGGCGGCGTTTAGCTTCTACCCCGGCAAGAATCTCGGCGCGTGCGGCGAGGCGGGCGCCATCACGACGGACGACGAGGGCCTGGCGCGGTATTGCCGAATGATGCGCGACCACGGCCAGTCGCGGAAATACGTCCACGAGTTCGTCGGCGCCAACGGCCGGCTCGACGCCATCCAGGCTGGCCTCCTCACCGCCAAGCTGCGCCACCTGGCGCGCTGGAACGAAGAGCGCCGCGAGCGCGCGTGTGAGTACGATGCGCTGCTGCGAGCGTCGGGCAGCGGCATCATGCCGCCGCACGTGCCGTCGTGGTCGCGGCACGTCTATCACCTGTACGTGGTGCGTGTGCCCGAGCGCGATCGCGTTCAGCGCGAGCTCGCTGCGGCCGGCATCGGAACGGGCATCCACTATCCCGTGCCCCTGCACCTCGGTCCCACCTACCCCGGCGTGCCGGTCGGGCCCGGCGACTTCCCGGTCGCCGAGCGCGCCGCCACGGAGATCCTGTCGCTTCCGATGTTCCCAGGACTGTCGGGCGTGCAGCAGCGGCGCGTCATCGAGTGCCTCGTCGCCGCCGTCGCGGCGAACGCGCCTGGGCCGCAGCGTTCGGCGACGCCCGCGGAGGCCGCCGCCTGATGAAGATCGTGTCCGTGGTGGGGGCGCGCCCGCAGTTCGTCAAGGCGGCGGCCATGAGCCGCACGCTGCGCGCGCGTCACCAGGAGGTGCTCGTCCACACGGGCCAGCACTACGACTACATGATGTCCGGCGTCTTCTTCGACGGTCTCGATCTGCCCACGCCCGAGGTGAACCTCGGTGTGGGCTCGGGCGCGCACGGCGTGCAGACGGCGCGGATGCTGGAGGGCATCGAAGCGGTGCTGGCGGCGCACCGGCCGGACTGGCTGCTCGTCTACGGCGACACCAACTCCACGCTGGCGGGGGCGCTCGCCGCGGCGAAGCTCTCGACACCGATCGCGCACGTCGAGGCCGGCCTGCGCAGCTTCGACCGGGCCATGCCCGAAGAGATCAATCGCGTCGTCACCGATCATCTCTCGACGCTGCTGCTGTGTCCGAGCGAGACGTCGGTGCGCAATCTCGCGGCCGAGGGCATCACGCGCAACGTCCACATCGTCGGCGACGTCATGCTCGACGTGCTCCGCGACGCGCAGAGCCGGGCGGCGGCGCGCGCGCCGAAGGTGCTGTCGCGCTTCGGCGTGAGGGCGAAGGCGTACCTGGTGCTCACGGTGCACCGCAGCGCCAACACCGACGACAGGGCGGCGCTCGGGGGGATTCTCAAGGCACTGGCCGCGCTGGACGAGCCGGTCGTGTTCCCGGTTCACCCGCGCACGCGCGGGATCCTCGCCGAGGCTGGCGCGCCGCCCGCGCACGTACGTCTCATCGATCCGCTCTCGTACCTCGACATGCTGACGCTCGTCGGCTCGGCACGCCTGGTGCTGACCGACTCCGGCGGTCTGCAGAAGGAGGCGTACTGGCTCGGCGTGCCGTGCCTCACGCTGCGCGACGAGACCGAATGGGTGGAGACGGTGAAGGCCGGCTGGAACACGCTCGTGGGAACCGAGCCGGCGCGCATCGTCGAGGCAGCGCGCGCCGTCACGCCGCCGGCCTCGCGTCCACCGCTGTACGGTGACGGCCGCGCCGCCGCCAGGTGCGTCGATCTACTGGGCGGAGCCCACAACACCGAAGGAGCATCATGAGTCACACGATCAACGTCGCCGTCGCGGGCATCGGGTATTGGGGGCGCAACGTCGCGCGGAACTTCCACGAGCTCGGCGCCCTCGCCGCGCTGTGTGACGCCGACGACGCCACCGAGACGCGCTGCCGCTCCGAGTATCCGGGCATCGCCTTCCACCGCGACTACCGCGCGGTGCTCGACGATCCCAACATCGCCGCCGTGGCGCTCGCCACGCCCGCGACCACGCACTACGAGATGGCCCGGGCCGCGCTGGAGGCAGGCAAGGACGTCCTCGTCGAAAAGCCGCTGTCCATCGAGGTCGAGCACGGCGCCGAGCTGGTGGAGGTGGCCAACGCGAAGGGCCGCATCCTGATGGTCGGCCACATCCTGCGCTATCACCCCGCGATCATCGCGTTGCAGCGTCTGATCCGCGATGGCGCGCTCGGGCGCATCCACTATCTCTACTCCAACCGGCTCAACATCGGGAAGATCCGGACGGAAGAGAACATCCTCTGGAGCTTCGCACCGCACGACATCTCGGTGATGCTCTCGCTCCTCGGCGAGACGCCCACCCGCGTGTTCTGCCAGGGCGGCGCCTACGTGAGCCCGCAGACGGTCGACGTCACGCTCAGCCACTTCGAGTTCGGGAGCGGGGTGCAGGCGCACATCCTCGTGAGCTGGCTGCACCCGATCAAGGAGCAGCGGCTCGTCGTCGTCGGGTCCGAGAAGATGGCCGTCTTCGACGACACGGCCGACGACAAGCTCGTGCTGTATCCGCATCGGGTCGAGTGGCGCAATCGCATCCCCACCGCCGTCAAGGCCCGCGGCGAGGCCGTGCCGCTCGAGAACACCGAGCCGCTCAAGGCCGAGTGCCGGCACTTCCTCGATTGCGTGCGCACCGGCACGACGCCGGTGAGCGACGGCGCGGAAGGGCTGCGCGTGCTCCGCGTGCTCGACGCCTGTCAGCGCTCGCTGCTCGCCGGCGGCGTCGTGACGGATCCGGCCGCGCGCGAGGCCGCCAAGCCGGCGCGCCCGTACTTCGCGCACGAGACCGCGCGGGTGGACGAGGGCGCCGAGGTCGGTGCCGGCTCGAAGATCTGGCACTACACGCACGTCTCGGCCGGCGCCCGCATCGGCCAGAACGTCAGCATCGGCCAGAACGGCTATGTCGACAGCGCCGCGCAGATCGGCAACAACGTCAAGATCCAGAACAACGTCTCGATCTATGCCGGCGTCGTCATCGAAGACGACGTGTTCCTCGGTCCCTCGTGCGTGCTCACCAACGTGAGCAATCCGCGGTCGCAGGTCAATCGCCACGCGCTCTACGAATCCACCCGGCTGCGGCGCGGGTGCACCGTGGGCGCCAACGCCACGATCGTGTGCGGCGTGACCATCGGCCGCTACGCGTTCATCGCCGCGGGGTCCGTCGTCACCAAGGACGTGCCCGACTTCGCGCTCATCGTCGGCAATCCCGGCCGTCAGATCGGCTGGATGAGCCGGCACGGTCACCGGCTGACCGCCGGTCCCGACGGAACGATGCGGTGTCCCGAGACCGGCTATCGCTACCGCGAGGTCGAGCCCGGCGTGCTGCGCTGCCTGGACCTCGACGAGGAGTCTCCGCTGCCGGAGGCGCTGCGCAAGGGAACGCGGCCGTATCGCCACTGGAAGAAGGAGGCGGCGTGATGAAGGTGCCGATGCTCGACCTCAAAGCGCAGTACGCCACGATCCGCACCGAGATCGAGGCGGCGGTCGCCCAAGTCCTCGAGTCTCAGCATTTCATCCTGGGACCGGCGGTCGACGCGTGTGAGCAGGCCATCGCGCGCTACTGCGAGGCCGGCCACGCCGTCGGCGTATCCTCCGGCACCGACGCGCTGCTCGCGTGTCTGATGGCCGAGGACATCGGTCCCGGCGACGAGGTCATCACGACCCCGTATACGTTCTTCGCGACGGCGGGCGCGGTCGCCCGCGTGGGCGCGACCCCGGTCTTCGTCGACATCGATCCGGCCACCTTCAACCTGGAGCCGGCAGCAATCGCCTCCAAGGTCACGCCGCGGACCAAAGCCATCATCCCCGTGCACCTCTACGGCCAGATGGCCGACATGGACGCGGTGATGCGGGTCGCCGAGGCCCACAGCCTGGTCGTGATCGAAGACGCCGCGCAGGCGATCGGCGCCGCCCACAAGGGACGCCAGGCCGGCACGATCGGCCACTACGGCTGCTTCTCGTTCTTTCCGTCGAAGAACCTCGGCGCCGCCGGCGATGCGGGAATGATCGTCACCAACGAGCCCGAGCGGGCGACGAAGCTCATCCGCGTGCGCGCGCACGGCTCGCATCCCAAGTACCACCACGCGATCGTCGGCGGCAATTTCCGCCTCGATGCGATCCAGGCGGCGGTGGTGTCCGCAAAGCTGCCGCATCTGGACGACTGGACGGCGGCGCGCCAGCGGAACGCCCGACGCTACGACGAGCTGTTCGCCACGTCCGGGCTCGACGTCGCCAACAGCGCGGTCTATCGCTTCCGCGACGGCGCCCAGGCAGGCAGCGGCGGGCCGCACGTCTTCGTGCCGTCGGTCGTGACCGACCGGCACATCTTCAATCAGTACGTCATCCGCGTGCCGCGGCGCGACGAGCTGAAGACCGCGCTGCAACGGCAGGGCGTCGGGACGGAGATCTACTACCCGGTGCCGATGCACATGCAGGAGTGCTTCGCCTATCTCGGACACACGCGCGGCGCGTTCCCCGAGAGTGAGCGCGCGGCCGCCGACACGCTGGCCCTCCCCGTGTATCCCGAGCTCACCGACGCGCAGGCGCAGTACGTGGTCGACTGTGTGCGTGACTTCTTCCTCGCGCCGGGTCCCGGCACGAGCGCCGCGGGAGCCCAAACGTCGTGATCGGACTCCTCTGTCGTCGCGAAGACGCCGCGGTGTTCGCGGAGTTCTTCGAGCTGTTCAAGACGCCGTGGGAGCCCTACGAGCCCGGACGCGAGTACGACGTCGTGCTGGCCGTCGGCGTCGACGTGCCGCCCATCGAGGCCGGGTTGCTCGTGATCTACGGCGCGGGCGCTAGCCTCACCGAGGAGCCGCTGGGCGCGGCCGCCGCCCTTCGGTCCGCGGGCGGAGTGCTGCGCTATCGCGACACGCCGCTACCGATTTATGGCGCACTCCTCACCTTCGCGGAGCAGGAGCCAGACACCGCGTACGTCTGTACCGAGGACGGCGCCATCGCGGGGTTGCGGATCCGCAGGGGCGCGCTCACGGTGGTGCGCCTCGGCTACGACCTCGCACAGGAGGTGCGCGCGCTGCTGTCGGTGGGACAGCCGGCGGCGCATGCCGGCGTGCCTGCGGTGGACATGCACATCGCGATGCTGCGCGAGTTGATCCTCGAGGCCGGCCTTCCACTCGTCGAGATTCCGCCCGTGCCGGCGGGGGCCCCATTCGCCGTGTGCCTCACGCACGACATCGACTTTGCGGGCATCCGTCATCACCGGCTCGATCACACCGCGTGGGGATTCCTCTATCGCGCCACGGTCGGCTCGCTACGCCGGGTGCTCGGCGGCCGGCTCTCACTGGCCCGGTGCGCGCAGAGCTGGCGCGCCGCCGTGTCGTTGCCGCTCGTGTACCTCGGCTGGGTCAAGGACTTCTGGGAGCCGTTCGGATGGTACCTGCGCACCGAGGACGGGTTGCCGGCCACGTACTTCCTGATCCCGTTCAAGGGCCGGTCGGGCGATCGTGTTCCGGGACCGCACGCCTCGCGGCGTGCCGCGGGCTACGCCCTCGCCGACGTCGCGTCGGCGGCGATCATGCTCCGCCAACGCGGCTGCGAGCTCGGCGTGCACGGCATCGACGCATGGCACAGTGTGGACAAGGGACGCGCGGAGCTCGAGCGGATCGCCGCCCTGACGGGCGACGGCACACGGATCGGCGTTCGCATGCACTGGCTGCTGCGCGACGAGCAGACGCCGCGCGTCGTCGAAGACGCGGGCTACGCCTGGGACTCGAGTCACGGCTACAACGAGACGGTCGGCTACCTGAACGGCACGACGCAGCCGTTTCGGCCCAAGGGCGCAACGTCGCTGATCGAGTTGCCGCTGCACATCCAGGACGGCGCGCTCTTCTATCCGGAGCGGCTCAACCTCTCCGAGGCCGACGCGTGGCGACGTTGCGAGCGCCTCATCGAAAACGCGAGTGCCTGCGGAGGGGTCCTCACCGTGCTCTGGCACGACCGCAGCCACGCCCCGGAACGGTTTTGGGGCGACTTCTATATCCGACTCGTGAACGCACTGGAAGCGCGCGGCGCCTGGTTCGGCACGGCCGGCCAGGTCGTCGAGTGGTTCGCCAAGCGACGTCGGGTGCGCTTCGAGCGCACCGCCACGGGAATTCGACTGCGCTACCACGGCGACGCGATCAGCCCCGCGCTGACGCTGCGGGTCCACGGCCGGCAGTCCGCGGACCACAGGCCCGAGCAGGCGGCTCTCTGGACCGACATCTCGTGGGCGGGCGATGACCTGGAAGAGGTCGAGCGCCGGCTGACGCACGTCGTACAGCGCGAGGCGGCGTCCACGCACGGAGCGGCCGCATGAGATCCGTCTGCATCCTGGTTCAGAACGTCTACGACCACGACATCCGCGTGAGGCGCAAGGCCGAGGCGCTCGTGGCCGCTGGATACTCGGTGGACGTCCTGGCGCTGAGTCCATCGGCGTCCGCGAAGCGATACACCCTCAACGGCGTGCAGGTCTTCACCGTGGCGCTGGGGAAGAAGCGCGGCTCACGCATCCGCTACGCCTTCGAATACGCGGCCTTCTTCATCTGGGCATCGGCCCTCGTCGCCCGGCGCACGTGGCGGCACCGCTATGACGTCATCGACGTCAACACCCTGCCCGACTTTCTCGTCTTTGCGGCGGCGGGCGCGCGCTGGATGGGAGCCAAGATCGTCCTCGACATGCACGAGATCACGCCCGAGTTTTTCATGTCGAAGTACGGCGTCGGCGAGCGCTCGCCGTGGGTTCGGCTGGCGCAATGGATCGAGCGACGCAGCTTCGACTTCGCAGACCGCGTGATCACGATCAACGAGCCGATCCGGGAGCTTCTCGAGCGCCGCGGTCTGCCCCGCTGGAAGTCGTCGGTCATCATGAACGCGGTCGACGAAGCGCTGTTCACGGGGCGCGGCGCGCCCGCGCCGGCGGCGGGCCCCGTCCCGGGCCGGTTCGTGATGATGTATCACGGCACGCTGACGTCCGTGTACGGCATGGCGCTGGCCATCGAGGCGTTGGCGCTGGCCCGGCGCGAGGTGCCGGGCGCGGAGCTCCGGATTCTCGGCTCTGGGCCGGAGCTCAAGGCCCTCCAGGAGCTCGCGCGACGCCGCGACGTCGCGTCGAGCGTGCGGTTCCTACCGCTGGTGCCGCCAGGAGAGGTCGCGGCCCTGGTGAGCGAGTGCGACGCGGGTGTGCTGCCCATGCGTCGCGATGTCTTCCTGGAGTTCGCCTTCCCGAACAAGCTCTCTGAATACATCGTCCTCGACAAGCCCGTGATGATGCCCCGGCTGCGGACGATCCGACACTACTTCAGCGACGACGCGCTCGCGTACTTCGAGCCGGACGACGCGGCCGATCTGGCTCGCCAGATGATCCGCCTCGCACGCGATCCCGAGCGGCGCACGAGGCTCGCGAGACGCGCGCGCGAAGAGTACGCGCCGATCCGGTGGGACGTGATGCGGGGGCGGTACCTGCGAGTGATCGACGACGTGGCGCGCGGCGATGAGTCCGCGCCGCAACCGGCGCCGGCTCCCGCCGACTTGACCGCGGTCCTGCACGACGCGCGCACGACCGCCGTCTCGCTGCTCGAGTACTGCAGGACAAACGACTGGGCGGGGCACGATCCGTATGACGCGCTGAATAGCCGGCTCCTCGGCGCGCTCCCGATTCTCGACACGAAACCCATGCGGCTCGTTCTGACACATGCACTCAAGCGCAGCCCGGTCGACATCCGCGGCCTCGCGCTGGTGCCGCGAACGCAGAACGCGAAGGCCCTCGGCCTCTTCCTCGCCTCGCTTCTCAAGCTGGCTCGCGCCGGCGTCCCGGGCTCGGAAGCGCTCGTCGAGCCGATGATCCAGCGGCTGATCGCGCACCGCTCACCCGGCCAGTCCCACTGGTGCTGGGGTTACAGCTTCCCGTGGCAGACACGGGCATCCGTCGTCCCGCGCGGCGAGCCCAATCTCGTCTGCACCTCGTTCGTCGGCGGTGCGCTGCTGGACGCCGCCGAGCAGGGGGACCGGCGGTGCCTCGACATGGCCGCGAGCGCCGCGAACTGGATCGCCGGCGCGCTGTATCGCGAACACCGCGACGGACCCGGCTTTGCGTATCCCCTTCCCTCCAGCGAGGCCAGGATCCACAACGCCAACCTTCTCGGGGCCGCGTTTCTCTGCCGCGTCGCCCGGCTGACGGGCGATTCGGCGCTCGTCGAGCCGGCCATGCGCGTCGCGCGCGCAACCACGAGCCATCAGCGCGCCGATGGCTCGTGGCCCTACGGGGAGGGTCCTCATCAGGGGTGGATCGACAACTTCCACACCGGCTACAACCTCTGCGCACTCGCGTCGATCGGTCGTGACGCCCAGACGGACGAGTTCGAGGTCAGTGTCCGCGACGGCCTGGCGTTCTATCGCCGCCACTTCTTCCGTCAGGACGGCGCACCGCGATACTTCCACGACCGCACCTATCCGATCGACGCGCATTGCGTCGCCCAGAGCATCATCACGCTCGTCGAGCTGCAGGATCGTGACCCCGACAATCTGCCGTGTGCGGCGTCCGTCTTCCGTTGGGCCATGGGGAACCTGTGGGACCGTCGCGGCTTCGTCTACTACCGCAAGCTGCGCCTCTGCACGATTCGCACCTCGTACATGCGCTGGTCGCAGGCGTGGATGCTGTTGGCGCTCGCGACGCTCATCGACGACCAGAGCGCGCGCCGGTCGCCGGTGAACGAGCGGGCGCTCACGGCGACGGCCCGATGACCCCAACCGTCGGACGAGACGCCACGTCGTCCGCGGCCACGGTGCCGGAGCTCCGGGCTCCGCTGACGTACGTCTTGATCACGCCCGCCCGCAACGAGGCGCAGTACATCGAGCGAACCCTCGCCTCCGTCGTCGCGCAGACCGTGACGCCGCTCAAGTGGGTTGTCGTCAGCGACGGGTCGACGGACGGCACCGACGATATCGTCCGGCGCTACGCCGCCGAGCATCCATGGATCGAGCTGCTCCGCATGCCCGAGCGTCGCGAACGACACTTCGCCGGCAAGGTACACGCCTTCAACGCGGGCTATGCGCGCGTGCGTGACCTTGCCTACGAGGTCATCGGGAGTCTCGACGCCGACATCTCGTTCGACGACGACTACTTTGCGTTCCTCCTCGACAAGCTGGCCACCGATCGCGGGCTGGGGTTGGTCGGCACCCCCTTCAAAGGACGCTCGACCTACGACTATCGCTTCGTCAGTCGCCAGCACGTCTCCGGCGCGTGCCAGCTCTTCCGGCGCTCGTGCTTCGAAGACATCGGCGGCTACGTGCCGGTCAGGACCGGCGGCATCGATCACATCGCCGTGCTGACGGCGCGCATGAAGGGCTGGGGCACCCGGACGTTCACCGAGCGGGCGTGTCTCCACCATCGCGAGCTTGGCTCCGCACAGCACGGCGCGCTCGGGACGAAATTCCGCGACGGCGTCCTCGATTACCTGCTGGGAGGCCATCCGGTGTGGGAGCTGTTCCGGACGGTGTACCAGGCGACGCGGCGACCGTGGTTGATCGGCGGTCTCACGTTGCTGGCCGGATATATCTCGGCGATGGTGCGTCGCCTGGAGCGGCCGGTGTCGCCCGAGCTGGTGGCGTTCCGTCGCAAAGAACAGATGCAGCGGCTACGAACCTTCCTCACACGCGCTGTCGATTGACGATCGCCATGAGCCTTCCTGACGGCGGCCTATCCTGAGCGCACCCATGACACCACACGATCCCTCGGTCATCGGTTTCGACGATCCGATCCTCGTGACAGGCGCGGCGGGGTTCATCGGCACCCGCGTCGTCGAGCAGCTGCTGCAGCGCGGGTTCTGGAACATTCGCGCGTTCGTCAGGCCCTCCAGCGATCTGACGCGATTGGAGTCGGCGCGGCGCGCGTCGGATGGCGCGGGGCCGACGGTGATCCGCGGCAATCTCTTGTCCCGCCTGGACTGCGCCGCGGCGTGTAAGGACGTCGCGGTCGTGTTCCATCTCGCGGCGGGCCGCGGCGAAAAATCCGTCCCGGACGCGTTCGTGAACTCCGTGGTGACCACGCGCAACCTCCTCGAGGCCTGCGTGGAGCACGCCCGGCTGCGACGCTTCGTCAACGTCAGCTCGCTCAGCGTGTACAGCAATCGGGGGCCCTCGCGCGGCCTGCTCGACGAGGGCAGCGCGCTGGAGACGCGCCCGCAGCTGCGCGGTGATGCCTACTCGTTCGCCAAGGTCAAGCAGGACGAGCTGGTGGCGGACTACGCCGCGCGATTCAGCCTTCCTGTGGTGACCGTGCGACCGGGATATGTCTACGGCCCCGGCAAAGAGGCCATCACCGGTCGCGTGGGCGTCGGCAGCTTCGGCGTCTTCCTGCATCTGGGAGGCGGCAATCCGCTGCCGCTGACCTATGTCGACAACTGCGCCGAGGCGATCATGCTCGCCGGGCTCAGGACGGGGATCGACGGCGAGGTCTTCAACGTCGTCGACGACGATTTGCCGTCGAGCCGGCGCTTCCTCCGGCTCTACAAGGCGAACGTCCGGCGGTTTTCGTCCATCTATGTGCCGCACGCCGCGAGCTACGCACTCTCGTGGCTGTGGGAAGCGTATGCGCGCTGGTCCCAGAACCAGGTGCCGCCGGTCTACAACCTCTCCGTCTGGCACACGTACTGGAAGCGGACGCGCTACAGCAACGCGCATCTCAAGGAGCGGCTCGGCTGGACGCCGGCGGTGGCCACCGCCGAAGGTCTGCGTCGCTACTTCGCCGCCTGCCGCGAAAGGCTCCAGCATGCTTAGGGTCGCCATTGTCGGATGTGGCAAGATCGCCGACTCCCATGCCGCGCAGATCGGTCGCATCACCGGGTCCGAGATCGTCGGCGTCTGCGACCGGGAGCCGTTGATGGCGCGCCAGCTCGCCGAGCGCTTCCGCATCGCGCGCTGGACGACCGACCTCGGCGAGCTCCTCGCCACCCGCCCCGACGTCGTCCACGTCACGACACCGCCCGCCAGTCACTTCGACATCGCGCGGACGTGCCTCGGGGCCGGCTGCCACGTCTACGTTGAAAAGCCGCTCGCGATCGACGCCAATCAGACCGAGGCCCTCGTCGCGCTCGCCATGGAAAACGGCCGGAAGCTCACCGTCGGTCACGACGACCAGTTCACCCACGTCGCGCGGCGCATGCGTGCACTCGTGCAGCGCGGCTATCTCGGCGGCTGTCCGATACACATCGAGAGCATCTACAGCTACGATCTCAGCGAGCCCGGCTACGCCCGCGCGCTGCTGGCGGACAAGGCGCATTGGGTACGGCGATTGCCAGGCGGGCTGCTGCAGAACATCATCAGCCACGGCATCGCCAGGATCGCCGAGCACCTCACGAGCGACTCCCCGACCGTCATCGCCCACGGCTTCGTGAGCGCGCGGCTCCGAGGCCTCGGTGAGACGGAGCTCGTCGACGAGGTGCGTGTCGTGATTTCCGAGGCGCCCGGGCCGACCGCGTATTTCACGTTCTCGTCGCAGATGCGTCCGTCGCTGCACGAGCTGCGGCTCTTCGGTCCACGAAACGGGTTGGCCCTCGACCAGGATCGCGAAACGCTCATCCGGCTCCCCGGAACGAGGCGGAAGAGTTATCTCGAGAAATTCCTTCCCCCGCTCGATCTCGCCTGGCAGGAGCTCGGTAACGTCGTGACCAACGCGCGCACGTTCCTGGTCCGCGACTTCCACATGAAGTCGGGGATGAAATACCTCATGGAGGCCTTCTACCGCTCGATCACGCACGACACGCCGCTCCCCATCCCCTACCGCGAGATCGTCCTGACGGCGCGCATCATGGACGCGATCTTCGATCAGATCCGCATGCGCCAGCCCTCCGAGGTGACCATGACGATGCGTGCCGACACGGAACGAGTCTGAACCGTGCCGGGCATCGTCGGCCTCATCACCCGCCAGCCCCGCGAGCGCGTGGAGCCCGAGCTCCTTCGCATGCTCGAAACCCTTCGCCACGAGCCGTTTTACGGCACGGGCACATGGATCGACGAAACGCTGGGCGTCTACGTCGGCTGGACGGTTCGCAAGGGCTCCTTCGCGGACGTCATGCCGCTGCGCAGCCAGCGCGACGACGTCGCCCTGGTCTTTGCGGGCGAGGAGTTTCGCGGCCCAGGGGACGCGTCGTACCTCCTCGACGTCTACGAAAGCGACGCAACGTTTCCCGCCGCGCTCAACGGGCGCTTCCACGGCCTGGTGGCCGATCGGCGGCGGGGAACGGCGACGCTGTTCGACGATCGCTACGGCATGCAGCGCCTGTACTACCACCAGGCGCCAGACGCCTTCTATTTCGCCGCCGAGGCCAAGGCCATCCTCGAGGTGCGGCCCGAGCTCCGGACGATCGACCCTCGGGCGCTGGGAGAGCTCATCACGTGCGGATGCGTCCTCGAGAACCGCTCGCTGTTCGCCGGCATCCGCGTGCTGCCGCCCGCGGCCGCCTGGGTCTTCAGGAATGGCGCGCTCGAGCGCACGGCGTCGTACTTCGAGCCGCAGGAGTGGGAGCAGCAGGATCTTCTCGCGCCGGACGCCTATTACGCCGCGCTGCGCGACGTTTTTTCACGACAGCTGCCTCGGTACTTCGGCGGGTCGGAGCCGATGGCGATGTCGCTCACGGGCGGACTGGACACGCGGATGATCCTGGCGTGGCGCCGGCTGCAGCCGCGCTCGCTTCCCTGCTATACGTTCGGCGGCACGATCCGCGAGTGCCGGGACGTTCGCGTGGCGCGCGCGGTGGCACGCGCATGCGGACAGGACCACGACGTCATCCGGATCGGCGACGCGGACTTCATGTCGCGCTTCGCCCATTACGCCGCGCGGACGGTCTATCTCAGCGACGGGTGCGCGGACGTCAGCCGGGCGCCCGATCTGTACGCCAACGAGCGGGCGCGGGATATCGCGCCCGTGAGGATGACGGGCAATTACGGCAGCGAAGTCCTGCGCGGCGTGCGGGCGTTCAAGCCGATCGTGCCGCGCTCCGGGCTGTTCCACGCCGACCTGCATCCCGATCTCGAGGCCGCCGCGGACACGTACCGTGCCGCGCTGCAGGGCCATCCGCTCTCGTTCATCGTGTTTCGCCAGGCGCCGTGGCATCACTTCGGACTGCTCGCCCTCGAGCAGACGCAGCTCGCCGTCCGTACCCCGTACCTCGACGACGAGCTGGTGCGGACGGCGTTCCGCGGTCCGGCGGCCGCCTTCGCGGGCCCGGACCTCTGCCTGCGTCTGATCGCCGACGGCGATCGTGAGTTGCGGAGCATCCGGACGGATCGCGGGCTCGCCGGCGGCCGTCTCGGTGGCGCCGTCCGGGCGCTACAAGAAGCATCGTTCAGGGCCGAATACGTCTTCGACTACGGCATGCCGCAGTGGCTGGCGCGCATGAATCGCGTCCTCGCGCCGATGCGTCTCGAACGCCTGTTTCTTGGACGGCACAAGTTCACGCACTTCCGGGTCTGGTATCGCGGGCCGCTCGCGGGTTACGTCCGCGACGTGCTCCTCGATCCCCGTGCCCTGTCGCGGCCGTACGTCGACGGACGACGGCTGCAGGAGTTGGTGATGGCGCACACGACTGGACGTGGCAACTACACCTGGGACCTTCACAAGGCGCTCACCCTCGAGCTGGTGCACCGCCTGTTCGTGGACGCGCGATGACTGAGCTGGCGACCCTCGTCTGCGCCGTCGGCATCGCCGTGCTGTTCTGGCTCGATCGCGACAGTGCGTCGGACGTCTCCCGCGCGCTGTGGCTCCCGTTCGCGTGGATGTTCCTCGCCGGCTCTCGGATGGTGACCGAGTGGCTCTATCCGGGCGCGCCCGAGGCGACCGATGTGCTCTACGACGGCAGCCCTGTCGATCGTTTCGTCGTCAGCGCGCTTCTCGTGTTGGGTCTCGCGGTGCTCATTCGGCGGGCGCCCCGGGTCAATGCGATCTTGCGCGCCAACTGGCCAATCCTCTTGTTCTTCGCCTTCGCCGCCTTCAGCGTGGTCTGGTCCGACTTTCCAGATGTCGCCATCAAGCGATGGATCAAGGCCTGCGGCAACGTCGTGATGGTCCTGGTCGTGCTGACCGAAGCCAACCCAGCCGCCGCGGTGAAGCGTCTGTTCGCACGTCTCGCGTTCGTGCTTCTGCCGCTTTCGATCTTGTTGATCCGGTACTACCCGTCGCTCGGGCGCGGCTATCACGAGTACTCATGGCAAACGTTCTACAGCGGCGTGGCGACCGGCAAGAACGGGCTCGGCTACATCTGCCTGGTGCTGGGCCTTGCCTCCGCGTGGCGCCTACTCGAGACACGTCGTTGGCGCTGGAGCACAGAAGACTGGACCGATGCCGGCGTGACGCCCGCAGCCATGCGGCAGACGCGCCATCGAATTTTGCTCGCGCATGGCATCGTGCTCGCGTTCGCGCTCTGGCTCTTCCGGTTGTCCGACTCGGTCACTCCGCTGGTCTGTTGCATCGTCGCCACGACGCTGATGATGGTGGCCGGGAGCCAGGCGCTGGCGCGGAGGCCGACTGGCCTGCACGTGGTCTTCGTGACGGCCCTGCTGGTCCTGCTACCCGGCTGGGTCATGTTCGACGTCTTCACCGAGGCGTTCGGCCGCGACACCACGCTGACGGGACGCACCGAGTTGTGGCGGGTGATTCTCCGCGTTGCCGGCGATCCGATGCTGGGCTCGGGCTTCGAGAGCTTCTGGCTGGGTGACCGCATGCAGCAGATCGGGAACATGTACTGGTGGCGCCCGAACCAGGCGCACAACGGCTATCTCGAAATCTATCTGAACCTGGGGTTGATCGGCGTCGCGCTGCTGGGTCTCGTCGTCGTGCGCGGCTACAGCAGCGTGATCCGGACGCTACACTACGACCCGGAGTTCGGCCGCCTCAAGCTCGGCTTCCTGACGGCGGCGGTGCTCTACAACCTCACCGAGGCGGCGTTCAAGGGAATGCACCTCGTGTGGATTGCGTTCTTCTTCGCCACCATCCATGTTCCGTGGCGAACGTCGGAGACGTCGGAGCCGACCCGGTGACGTCAGTCGACAGCACCGCGGCGTTTCCCTCGGCGGCGCCGCGCGACGGCCTTCGCCGGCGTGCCGTTCGCGGCGCGGGAGTTACGATGCTGGCCCAGGTGGCGATCACCATGGTCCAGTTGATCGCCACGGTGGTGCTCGCCCGACTGCTCACGCCCGCTGACTTCGGGCTCTTGACCATCGTGACGACCTTCAGCGTGCTCCTGATGAACGTCGGGCTGAACGGCTTCACCGAAGCCGTCTTGCAGCGTGAGAGCGTGGACCACGCGCTGGCCAGCAACCTGTTCTGGATCAGCGCCGGCGTCGGGCTGGTGCTCTCGACGGCCTTCGCCGGGCTGGGCCCGCTCCTTGCGGGCGTCTACCACGAGCCGAGGATCACCGCTGTTGCTGGCCTCCTTGCGCTGACGATCCTCTTCACCTGCCTGTCGGTCATGCACCTGGCGCTGCTCAAGCGCGCGATGCGATTCACACGTGTGTCCGCGAACGACCTCGTCGCGCGTGGCGTGTCGGTCGTCGTGGCGCTCGTCCTCGCCTGGATGGGCTGGGGCTACTGGGCGCTCGCGGCCGGCGCGGTGGCGCTCTCCTTTTCCACGCTGACCGGTGCGTGGACGCTGTGTCGGTGGATACCGGGACGCCCGCAGCGGACACCGGGCACGCGCGCGATGGTCCAGTTCGCCATGCACACGTACGCGCGATTCATGATGGGCTATGGCACCGCGAACCTCGACAAGGTGCTCGTGGGCTGGGCCTTCGGCGCCACGCCGCTGGGATTCTACCGGAAAGCGTACGACTTGTCCGTCCTGCCGACGAACCACCTGTCGAGTCCGGTCACGGCGGTCGCGGTCGCGGCGCTGAGCCGGCTGAACAGCGACGAGCGACAGCGCCGACAGCACGTGCTCGAGGTGCTGTCGACGATCGCCCTCGTCGGCATGGGGGTTGGTGGCGCGCTCACCCTCGTCGGCCCCGACCTTCTGCGCGTGCTGCTCGGACCGGGCTGGGACGAAGCCGGACGACTCTTCAGGTTCCTCGGACCCGGAATCGGCGCCATGCTCGTCTACGACATCCACAGCTGGCTCCATCTCTCCTTGGGACGACCGGATCGATGGGTTCGCTGGGGGGTCGTCGAATTCGGCACGACGGTGGCGCTGCTCGCCATCGCGATGCCCTGGGGGCCCGCGGGGATCGCCGCCGCGTCGTCAGTTTCCTACTGGATCCTGCTGCTGCCCGCGCTCTGGTATGCCGCACAGGGTCAGCTCGGGATCGGCGCCATCGTGGCCGCGATCTGGAAATACATTGCCGCGTCCGTGCTGGCCGGCGTTGTCACCGCCATGACGGCGCCGAGCGTTGTGCCGATTCCCGGCGCGCCGGACGTCGTGCGCACGCTCGCCCACGTTGTGGTGACCAGCGCCGTGTTCGGAGTGCTCTATCTGGTCGCGGTCGTCGTGCTGTACGGCGGGTACGCGCCGCTCGCGCATCTCACCGGCCTCGTCCGCGTCATGATCACGCGGCGTCCGGCGACACACGTCGCGTGAGCGCGAGAGACTGACAGAAACGAGGTTCCCATGAACTCCAATAACGCAAGTGCGCGCCTCGCCGAGGCGATCAACGATCGCTCCGCGCGTGTGGCGGTGATCGGTCAGGGCTACGTCGGCCTTCCTCTCGCCGTGGAGCTCGCCCGCGCAGGATATCGCGTCGTCGGCATCGACACCGATTCGGATCGCGTGGCCGCCATCACGATGGGTCAGTCGCCCACGCCCGACATCGCGGGCGACACGCTGCAGACGCTCGCCCGGGACGGCCGCTATCGCATCACCACCGACTTCGGGGCGATCGACGGCAACGATGTCGTGATCATTTGCGTCCCGACCCCGTTGCGGAAGTCGAAAGATCCCGACATCTCGTTCGTGGCCGCCGCGGCGTCCGAGGTGGCGAGCCGGTTCCACCCCGGCCAGCTGGTCGTGCTCGAGTCGACGACGTATCCCGGCACCACCCAGGAGCTGCTGGTTCCGCTCTTCGAGTCCCGCGGCGCACGCGTCGGGATCGACTTCTTTCTGGCGTTCTCGCCGGAGCGGATCGATCCGGGCAACCCGAAGTACAAGATGAAGGACATTCCGAAGATCGTCGGGGGTGTGACCGAAGCGTGCACGCGCCTGGGCGCCCTCCTGTACCGGCAGCTCGTCGTCGGCGTGCGCGAGGTGTCGAGCCCCATGGTGGCCGAGCTCGCCAAGCTCTACGAGAACGTCTTCCGGAACGTGAACATCGCGCTCGCCAACGAGTTCGCCATCATGTGCCGGCGCCTGGGCGTGAACAGCCGAGAAGTCATCGACGCCGCCGCCACGAAGCCATTCGGATTTCTGCCGTTCTATCCCGGGCCCGGAATCGGCGGCCACTGCATCGCCGTCGACCCGTTCTATCTCTCGTGGAAGATGCGGCTCACCGGCTACGAGGCACGCTTCGTCCATCTCGCCGACGAGATCAACGCGGCGATGCCGCACTACGTCGTGCACCTCGTGGCCGAAGCGCTGAACGAACAGCAACGCTGCCTCAAGGGCGCCCGCATCCTCGCTCTGGGCGTCGCCTACAAGCGCGGCGTGGGCGACACGCGCGAGTCGCCGGCGCTCGAGGTCCTCCACGGCCTCCAGGAGCGCGGCGCCATCGTGAGCTACGCCGACCCCTACGTACCCTCCATCGTCATCGGGGACACGCAGCTCAAGGCGGTGCCAGTCTCGGACGAGAACCTGGCCACTGCGGAATGCGTGCTGATTCTGACCGACCACCCCGACTTCGACTACGCGCGGATCGCCGAGGTCGCCGGCCTCGTGGTCGATACACGGAGCGCCACGTGGGGGACGGCACCAAGCGACAAGATCGTCCGGCTATGAGCGCCGAAGTATCGCCAACCAGCGGGGGCGCGGTCATGCGCGCGACGGCAGCGGTGTTGGCCGGGCCGGTCTGCGCTCCAGGAGCGCCGCTCCACCGCGCTGCCAGCGAGCCCGGCCTCAGTCGGCGCGAGCTCGTCGGGGCGAATCGGCCTCGCATCTGTCTTCCGAGCGCAAGACTGTTCGGGCGTAGGGCATATCAGTGCGGCTTCCTGGAGGCGCAGGATGTCCTCGCCGAATGCGACGACGTCCAACTGATCCACCTCGAAGCCCAATCGGGCTTTGAATCCAAGCTGAGGTGGCTGCGACGGTTGATGTACCACGATGTATCGAGACGGCTCGCCTTCGTGAATCCCGGTCTCAAGCCCGTACGTCTGACGCGGGATTACGACCTCCTCGTCGTCATGTGCGCCACCTACTGGGACTTCCTGTACGTGAACGCGCTCGAAGGCTGGCGCGACCATTGCCGGACGAGCGTCTGCTGGATCGACGAGCTCTGGGCGGCCGACTTGCCGCGGTATCGACACTGGCTTCCGTCCCTCAAGCGCTTCGATCACGTGTTCGTCGGCCTGCACGGAACCGTCGCCGCCCTCAGCGACGCGATTGAACGCGAGTGCCATTACATGCCGTCCGCCGTCGACACGCTCCGCTTCAGCCCATATCCCGCCCCGCCGGATCGGGTGATCGACGTCTACAGCGTGGGGCGCCGCGTGGAGACGCTTCACCAGGCACTGCTGAGGCTCGCTTCCCGTGACGGACTCTTCTACGTCCATGACACGCTGCACGCGGGCGATAGCCGCACGCTGGATTACCGCGAGCATCGCGAGATGTATGCCGGTCTCGCGAAGCGAAGCCGCTTCTTCACCGTCGCGCCGGCCAAGGTCGATCGCCCGGAGGAGACGGCCGGGCAGGTCGAGGTCGGTCTGCGCTATTACGAAGGCCTGGCCGCCGGTGCTGTCATGCTCGGTCAGCTGCCGAAGCGCCCGGCTATCCGAGAGCTCTTCGATTGGCCCGATGCCGTCGTCCCTGTGAATCCCGACGGATCCGACGTCGCCGACGTGCTGCGCGAGCTAGCGGCGACACCCAGTCATATGCAGAGCATCAGCCGTCGCAATGCCACCCAGGCGCTGCTGCGACACGACTGGGTCTACCGCTGGCGGCGCGTGCTCGATATCGCAGGAGTACGCCCCTCGCCCCACCTGGAAGCCCGCGAACGCGCGCTGAACGTGCTCGCAGCGCATGCGGGTTCTGCGGTGAATCCCGTGAGCCATCGAGCGGAGGCTCCATGACGACATCATCAGCGACTGCCCCTCCGACGACGCCGCGGCCATTGCGTGCCGCCGGCGCAGCTGTCAGACCGCATTGCGACGCGGCGCCCATCGGGGACCGGATACTGGAATTCATGGCCGAGCTCTACCCACAGTGCCGCAGCATGACGGGCGACGGCGTGCGAGCGACGCTGGGACACATCGCGCGGCACATCCCGCTTGCCATCGAAGAGGTGCCGAGCGGAACACCGGTGCTCGATTGGGTTGTGCCGAACGAGTGGAACGTCCGCGACGCCTGGATCGCGGATTCCACCGGCGCGCGGATCGTCGATTTCCAGCGCTCGAATCTCCACGTGATGGGCTACAGCACTCCGGTGCGGGCGACCATGACGCTCGCCCAGCTGAGGCCGCACCTGATCTCCTTGCCCGAGCGGCCGGACTGGATTCCCTATCGCACATCCTATTTCCGGGAAGCGTGGGCGTTCTGCCTCAGCCACCGGCAGCTGGAATCGCTCGCGGACGGCGACTACGACGTGTGCATCGACGCGACGCTGGGGCCGGGGGCGCTCACTTACGGCGAGTGTTTCCTGCCGGGGGCGTCCCGCGAGGAAGTCCTGCTCTCGACGCACATCTGCCATCCGTCGCTGGCGAACGACAATCTCTCCGGAATCGCCGTCGCGACGTTCGTGGCGGCGCATCTCGCCGCGCTGCCCGCGCGACGGTATTCGTACCGGATACTCTTTCTTCCGGGCACCATCGGTTCGATCACGTGGCTCGCTCGCAACGAGCCGCGGCTGAACGCCATCAAGCACGGGCTCGTGCTCGCCTGCCTCGGCGATCCAGGTCCGATCACGTACAAGAAGAGCCGGCGCGCCACGGCCGAGATCGACGAGATCGCCGCGTACGCGTTGCAAGCCTCGGGCAGGCCATTCGAGGTCGTCGATTTCATCCCGTACGGCTACGACGAGCGGCAGTTCTGCTCGCCGGGGTTCGACCTGCCTGTCGGCTGCGTGATGCGCACGCCGCACGGCCGCTTTCCCCAATACCACACCTCGGCCGACAACCTCGACTTCGTCACTGCCGACGCGCTCGCGGACTCCTTCGAGACGGTCGTCTCCATCGTGTCACTGGTCGAGCGCAACCGCATGTACGAGAACCAGTCGCCGAAGGGCGAGCCACAGCTCGGTCGTCGCGGTCTCTATGGCGCACACAACGGCATCGATCGGACGGCAGACGAGCTCGCGACGCTCTGGGTCCTCAATCTCGCCGACGGCCGGCACTCACTGATGGCCATCGCCAAGCGCTCCGGCTATCCCTTCGAGACGGTCTGGCGAGCGGCGGAAGCGCTGCGCGCGCACCGACTGCTGGCCGCCGCATAGCCAGTTGTTGAGCTGCATCTTCCAGGCTACCGGACGATCAGGTTCGTCGGCGCCGAGGGCGGCGAGGAGATTCGAGGTCCATAGCAAACGCCGGGATTGAAGCTCAGTGTGCCGTCGCTCCTCCGCGTGCTGGCGTCGTAACAGGCCTGCGCCGGGATCTTGTGCGCGTGGCCGTTAGGATCTTGGCCGCCCGTCACATCGGGCCCGATGGCCGGCCACGGCATGTCTCTCCACCAGGACGGCCGCGAGGACAGAAAGAGCGATGGTGGCAGCGAGCGGCCGAGCGGCATGGTGACGTCGCTGGGGATCTCGTCGGCATTCCAGCGCGTCTGCTTGGTCGCGTAGTCGAAGTTGCCCCAGCGGAGCATCGTCTTGGTCACGAGCGGATCGTACGGGATGGAGCCGGCCGCCGCTTCACCCACGCCAGAGTATCCGAGCACGTAGATCGAGCGGTTGGGCTGGCCACGCGTCGCCGAGGGGGCATGCGACGACTCGTACACCTGGTGATGTCCGGGCGTGCCCAGGACGTTGCCGATCGCGTTGACGAAGCGGTTGTAGGCGAAGACGTTGACCGGGATCGTATTCGCGGTCTTGGCCCCCTCGGTCCCCGTCAGCCGATTGCGAAAGAGCGTCGTGAGGTTGCCGGTCCCATGATAGGTGTCCATCAGAAACGCGTTGCTCACATTTCCCTCAAACAGATTCATGCCGGTGCCGGCATCGTGCGAAGCCTGCAGCCCAGCCATCATCCAGTGCCCGACCGTATAGTGGTTGTCCGTCGTGAAGTTGTAGGCCACGACCACGCCGGCGCTGTTGCCGGTCATGACCGGCGCCGTGACTTTTTCGAAGATGTTGTTCACCACCAGGTCGTCCGATGTCGCGAAGAACTCGACGCCGTAGCTCTGCGAGGCGGCGTTCTTGGTGCCGTAGAAGTAGCTGTCCCGAACCTCGATCCGTGCGGCCTGATTGATCCAGACGTGGTTGCGACCGGCGTTGAGCGACTTGACGTTCCGGATCCAGCAATCGTACGCGTTCTGAACGGCGATCCCCGCTTGCGCCGGGCTGGCGGAATGGTCCAGTGTCATGCTCTCGACGGCGTTCCGAGTGCTGGTGCTTCCCCACCACCAGGCCTCGGGCGACTGGGACGCTCGCCAATTCACCATGTAAATGCCGGGCGAGATCGTCACCCGCTTGCCGTCGATGGCGGTGACCTGAACGAACTGCTGCTGCGCTCGTCCGGCCCGTCCCGCCGGCTTGCCCTCCTGCGAGCACGCCAACGTCGCGCAGACGTAGACGTGCTTCGTGTCGGACTTGTCGTCGAGCTGATCGAGGACGATCATCTGTCCGACCGAGAGGCGCGACGTCGAGCTGAGGGTGATCTTCGTCGTGCCCTTCGCGTAGCCGTCGGCCCAGCGGCGGACGTGGCTGTCGGGGATGTTGCCCGACCAGACGTCGGACGCCCCTCGCACGCAGATGTTGGCGTGGATCCCGTTGCAGGGGTCCGCCGCCGTGAACTTGACAATCGTTTGGTCGGGCCCGGCACCGCGGAGGGTGACGTTGCTGCTGCCGCGGAACGTGATGCCGCCCGACAGCGTGTACGTCCCCGCCGCCAGGGCCACCACGCCGTTGCGACACGCGGCGATCGCCGCGTTGATCGCGGAGGCCGTGGCACCGGGCTGCAGCTCGGTACAGATCGTGGCACGAGCCGGAATATCTCCCGCAACGCCGGCCTTGCTCCAGTCAATTATTCTGCCGGCCGCTGTCAGCGCGGGGGTCAGTGTCTGCGCGCGCGAATGTGCGGGTAAGGAAATCAAAATCACACATGACAGGACCGCAATCATCGCCCTCATCGAGGCTCCTTCGTCGCCCGTCGGCACGGTCTCGAAGTGACAGGGTACACGGGGGACAGGAGATCGCCACCCCGACGGCGAAGCGAATCGCGTCTATATCTGTCGTCGAGCATCCCTTCACAGGCGCAAGCACAGAGAGGGCACGGGCGACCATGACGAGCGGTGATGCCGCCATGATCGCCGGTCGCGAGGGAGTCTGGCACAATGTCTGCACCCACAATGGCAGCACCAACACGGGCGTTCCCTGGCTCGCCTGGCGCAGGGTGAAGTCATTCCGGAACAACGCGGACGCGCCGGCGTCCGGAGGGAGAGAGTGATGGCAGTACGTCATCAGCGAGCGGCGCCCGCGCCGGCGGACACGGTGATGCACGTCTGCGTCTGCATCTGCACGTACCGGCGGCCGGCCTTGCTGACACGACTGCTGGAGGCGCTGGCATGCCAGGAGACGGACGGCGCCTTCACCTACTCGATCGTGGTCGTGGACAACGACGCGACGCGCTCGTCCGAGCCCGTGGTGCGGGCAGTCGCGGCCTCGACGGCGGTCTCGGTGCGGTACCGCGTCGAGCCACGCCGGAACATTGCGCTGGCCCGGAACAAGGCCATCGAGAACGCGGAGGGCAACTTCATCGCGTTCATCGACGACGACGAGTGCCCGCCGCCCCGCTGGCTGGTGACGTTGTTCGCCGCGTGCCGTGAGTACGGCGTGGCCGGCGTGCTCGGCCCGGTGCGTCCGCGCTTCGAGGAGTCGCCGCCGCGCTGGGTGGTCACTGGAAAGTTCTATGAGAGGCCGACGTATCCGACGGGCTTCGTCATCGGCTGGCGTCAGGGTCGTACGGGCAACGTGTTGCTCACGCGAGAACTCTTCGACGGCGAAACCGCGCCATTCAGGCCGGAATTCGTGACCGGCGAGGACCAGGATTTCTTCCGGCGGATGATCGAGCGCGGGCATCGGTTCGTCTGGTGCGACGCGGCCTCCGTGCAGGAGGTCGTGCCCCCTGTCCGCTGGCGGCGCTCGTTCATGATGCGGCGCGCGCTGCTCCGCGGCTCCGTGTCGCTGTTCCACCCCACCTTTGGGCCTCGCGATGTCCTCAAGTCACTCGTGGCGGTTCCGGCGTACGTGGCGCTCCTACCGTTGGCGCTACTGCTCAGCCAGGCGCTCTTCATGACGTACGTGGTCAAGCTCTGCGACCACCTCGGGCGCCTGCTCGCGCTCATGCGAATCAAGCCGATCAAGGAAGCCTATGTCACCGAATAGCCGTCCCCCGCTCGTCGGGATTCTCATCCCGGCATTCAACTCCGCCCCATGGATCGCCGAGACGATCCGATCCGCGCTCGCCCAGACATGGCCGCGCAAGGAGATCATCGTCGTCGACGACGGCTCCACCGATGACACGCTGGCGGTCGCCCGCCGTTTCGCGTCGGGTCAGGTCGCGGTGGCGACTCAGCCCAATCAGGGCGCGGCGGCCGCTCGGAACACGGCGTTGTCCATGAGTCAGGCCGACGTCATTCAATGGCTCGACGCCGACGATCTCCTGGCGCCCGACAAGATCGCCCGCCAGATGGAGGCCGGTGCAGGCCCTCGCACCGCGCTGTCATCGGCCTGGGGAGCCTTTCTCCACCGACCAGCCGCTGCGCGATTCAGCCCCGGCCCGCTGTGGGACAGCCTTTCCCGGGCCGACTGGCTCGTCCGCAAGCTGCAACACAACGCGTACATGCCGACCGCCACCTGGCTCGTCAGTCGGGAGCTGACGAACGCAGTCGGTCGCTGGGACACGCGGCTCTCCCTCGACGACGATGGCGAGTATTTCGCCCGCGTGATCGCGTCCAGCGACGGCGTTTCGTTCGTTCCCCACGCGCGCGTCATGTATCGGATGTCGGGATGTGGACGTCTGAGCCATATCGACCACGCCAACGACCGCAAGCTGACATCGCTGCTGCTCTCCATGCGGCTGCACCTGAAGTACCTGCGCGCGATCGAGGACAGCGAGCGGGTGCGGGCGGCGTGTGTGGAGTACCTGCAGCGAAACTTGATCTGCTACTACCCTCGGCGGCCTGATCTCGTCGCGGAGCTACACGCGCTCGCCGCTGAGCTGGGAGGCCGGCTCCATGCCCCGAAACTCCCACGGAAGTACGACTGGATTCGTCCGCTCTTCGGGTGGGAGGCTGCGAAGCGCATGCAAGCGGTTGGGCCCGCGATCCGATGGTCGATCGTCAGGCGCTGGGACCGCATGCGCGCCAACGATGCCGGCCGGCGTGACCTGAGCACGTGCTGCTCGTGAACGCTGACGACTGGGGATACGACCGCGTCACGACGCGGGCGATCCAGGACTGTGTGGCGTCTGGCGCCGTCTCCGGCGTGAGTGCCATGGTCTTCATGCCCGATTCTGCGCATGCCGCCGCGCTCGCTCGCGAGCACGGGATCGACGCCGCTCTCCACCTGAACTTCACGACGCCCTTCTCCGCCCGCGACTGCCCGCCCCGCCTCGCCGAGCGTCAGACGGTCCTGGGCCGATATCTTCGACGGCATCGCTTCGCGCGGGCCATCGCCAGCCGCGGACTGGCGCGTGACTTCGACTACGTCGTCCGCGCGCAGATCGACGAGTTCCGCCGTCTGTACGGGACAGAGCCCGTCCGATTCGACGGCCACCACCACATGCATCTGTGCGCCAACGTACTCGCGCAACACCTGCTGCCTGCCGGCAGCATCGTGCGACGTAATTTCTCGTTCGAACCGGACGAGAAAGGCTACCTGAACCGCCTCTATCGGCGGCGGATCGATCGCCGGTTGGCCCGGCGGCATCGTGTCGCCGATTTTTTCTTCTCGCTCCCGCCACTGGAGCCGCCGAGCCGCGTCGCGCGCATCGTCGCACTCGCGCGCGATCACGTTGTCGAAGTCGAGACACATCCGGTGAATCCGGACGAATACCGGTTCCTCGTCGAGGGACGGCTCTCTCAGCGAATCAACGGAGGATATCCATGATCGTGTGCGGCAAGGAGATCAGGATCGGCGGACGGCTCGTCCGCATCGCCCGGCTCGTGGCCGAGGGCTACGAGTTCGTCGATGATCCGGCGACCGCCATCGCCGAGCTGAAGGCCCAGCGCGGATCCGTCGACCTGTTCACGTTTGCGCAGGAGCTGCCCGACACGACGCCGAAGTACGACTTCCCTCTGGAGTGGGACAACGTGGCGGCGATCCCGATCTCCACGTTCGAGCACTGGCGCACGCGACAGATCAAGGACAAGACGCGGAACCTGCTCCGGCGCGCGGACAAGAGCGGAGTGATCGTACGCGAGGTGCCGTTCGACGACGCGCTCGTGCGCGGCATCGCCGCCATCTACGATGAGACGCCGATGCGTCAGGGACGCCGCTTCGCGCACTACGGCAAGAGCCTCGACGTCGTCCGGCGCGAGAATGGCACGTTCGTCGATCGAAGCGTGTTTCTCGGCGCCTTCGTCGGCGACGACCTCATCGGCTTCGCCAAGCTGGTCAAGGCGCGACACCAGGCTGGGCTCATGCAGATTCTGTCGATGATCTCGCACCGGGACAAGTCGCCGACGAATGCGCTCATCGCTCGCGCCGTCGCCGTCTGCCAGGCGCACCAGGTGCCCTATCTGGTTTACGGGCGCTTCTCGTACGGCCGAAAGCAGGCAGATCCCTTGAGCGACTTCAAGCGACACAATGGCTTCACGCGCATCGAGATCCCGCGCTACTACATCCCGCTGACACCGGTCGGCCGGCTCGCGCTGGGTCTCGGATTACAGCACGGCCTCCAAGCGTACGCGCCTCAGGCCATCATCGACGGCTTCCGCAAGGTCCGCGCGCGCTGGTTGGCGCGGCGGTTTTCCGTCGCGAAGGCGGCGGCCTGAGATGTGAGGCTCGGCGACATACGACGGTCTATTCGGACAGGGTGTACCGAAGGGGTCCGTCGCAGGCGCCGAGCCGTGTCCGTCGTGACGGTGGGCTAGCGCACCGTCAAATTCACCGGGGCGCTCGGTTTCACCGGGGTGCTGGGGGCGCCGGGTGGCCCCGATCCGCCCGGCATCGGCGAGGCTGGCTCCGGGTAGCAGGCTTTGGGATCGAAGGCCAGCGTGCCGTCGCCCCTCCGGCCGCTTGCGCGGAAACAGGCCTGCGCGGGAATCGCGTGGGCATGTCCTCCCCCGTCGGGACCGCCGCTGACATCCGGTCCGATCGCCGGCCACGGCATCCCGCCCCACCACTGCGGTCGCGACGCCAGGAACAGCGACGGCGGCAGCGCATTGCTTGGCGGCAGTGTCACACCGGACGGAACTTCCGATGTCCTCCACTGCGCTCCACTGCTCACGACGTCGTAGTTCCCCCACCGCAGCATCGACCTCAGCACCATCGAATCGTACGGCAGGCCCGACGTGCTTCCGCTTCCTACGCCCGAGTACCCGAGCACATAGATCGATCGATCCGTCGAACCCGACGAGGAGGCCTGCGAGAACTCGTACGTCTGATGGTATCCGGCCGTCCCCAGAACGTTGCCGAGGATGTTGACGTATCGGTTATAGCCGAAGAGGTTGATGGGAATCGTGTTCGAGGTTTTTGTCCCTTCGGTGCCGGTGAAACGATTGCGGAACACGGTGGCCAGATTGCCGGTCCCGTGATAGTTGTCCATCAGGAACGCGTTACCGACGTTGCTCTCGAACAGATTCATGCTGGCGCCGGCGTCGTGCGAGCCCTGCGATCCAGCCATCATCCAGTTCGACACCGTGTAGAACATGTCCGTCATGAAGTTGTAGCCCACGACCACGCCCGAGCTGTTGCCGGTCATGATCGGGGCCGTGACGTGCTCGAAGATGTTGTTCACGATGAGGTCGTCGCCGGTGGCATAGAGCTCGACGCCGTAGCTCAGTGACGCCGCGTTCTTTGTTCCATAGAAATAGCTGTCGCGCACTTCGATGCGGGCCGTCGTATAGAGCCAGACGTGGTTGCGGCTGCCGTTCAGCGATTTCACGTTCTTGATCCAGCAGTCGTACGCGTTCTTGACACCGATGCCGGTGGTCGAGGAACTCGAGCCGTGGTCCAGCGTCATCGCTTCCACGCCGTTGCCGGTCGCGCTCGGGCCCCACCACCACATCTGCGGCGACTGTGACGCCCGCCAGTTCTGCATGTAGATGCCGGGCGAAATCGTCACCTGGTTGCCACTGATCGCCGTCACCTGCACGTACTGCTGCTGCGCGCGTCCCGGCCGTCCAGCCGGCCCGCCCTCCTGCGAGCACGAGCGCGTCCCGCAGACGAACACCTCGCCGGTGTCGGCGGCGTCGTCGGCCTGATCGAGAATCACCATCTGGCCGACCGAGAGCCCGCTTGCGGAGTCCAGCGTGAGCCGCGTCGAGCCCTTCTCGTAGCCGGCCGTCCAGCTGCGGATGTTCGCCGCCGGCACGCCCCCCGACCAGACATCCGACGGCCCATGGATGCACACGTTCGCGAAGAGGCCGCCGCAGCTGTCGCCTCCCGTGAATTTCAGGATCGTTTGATCCGGCCCGGCACCGCGAAGTGTCACGTTATTGGCGCCGCGGAACGTGATGCCGGACGACAGTGTGTACGTGCCGGCGCTGAGGGCCACCACGCCGTTGGGGCACGCGAGGATCGCGCTGTTGATGGCAGCGGCGCTGGCCCCGGGGGCGAGTGTGGTGCAGACGTTCGTCCGATTCGGCACCCCGCCGCTCACGCCCGGGCGACTCCAGTCGATCGCGCGACCGGCTGCGGACAGCGAATCCGTCATCGTCTGTGCCGCCGAATAGGCCGGCACACCCAGCAAGAGCGACGCGCACAGAAGTAGCTTCGTATATCTCAAGTCAGGTCTCCTCGCTTTCGGCCTCGCCGTCACCGACGCGCGGCGACGAAGTTCGCGCCCGACACGCTGTGCGGAATGCCCTCGTACAGGTCCGTCCACGTGTGCGTCGTGGTGCCCGCACCGGTGCCTCGGTCGCCCTGAGCAGGCGACGAGCTGGGTCCCCAGACGAACGTCTGGTTCGTGGCCGGCGATATCCATTGATTCGTCGTGAGGCCGACGCTGGCCGTGAGATCGCCGGGATTGCTTGGGATGGTCACGGACGTCGCCGCGCTCGGCGACGCATTGGAAGCGGTGAACTGCCCATTTGACGTCGGCGTCGTTTGATTGGCGCCGGTGACCGTGAGCACACCGACGTCGGCGTGCATGGGCGTCGTCCACGACACCGTCGCCGTCTGCGAGCCGGACGGCGGGTTGATCACCTGGAAGATCAGCGTTCGAATGGAGGCCGTCGTCCCGGAGTCTGTGCCGGGAACCAGCGTGGCCGCGACACCTCCCAGGCTTGCCGTGATGTTGGTCGCGTTGTTGGCGCTCATCGCGACCATGATCATTGCCGCGCGATTGGCGCCGGTCCCTACGACGAACGCGGGCGTGGTCACCGACGTCGCGCCCCACTGAAAGCCCGAGCTGACCGAGTTGTCGTACGCCAGAGGCGCTGGCGCCGGCACCGCCGCGCTCACCGCCGCGGGGATCGCGGCGGCGGCGCCGTTGGTCAGCGTGACCGCGACCGGCACGGACGTCGTCGTGTTACCCGCCGCGTCGCGCGCCACCGCCGTCAGGGTGTGCGTGCCGTTCGGCGTCGACAGCGTGTACCAGGAGATCCGGTACGGCGGCGTCGTCACCTCGCTGCCGAGGTTGAGACCGTTGACTTTGAACTGCACACCGACCACGCCGACGTCGTCGGCGGCCGCCGCGGTGATGATCACCGCTGAGCCAGCGACCGCCGCCCCGCTGATGGGCGACGTCAGGCTCACCGTCGGTCGCGTGGTGTCCGTCCGCGTGATGGTGACCGAGCCCTGGCTGGTGTTGCCCGCCGCATCGCGCGCCGTGACGGTGATCACGTTGGCGCCGGTCTGCAGCGCGATATTCGCCGTCCAGCTCGTGGTGCCGCTGGCGGTGCCGCTGCCGCCGCGGCTGTTCGTCCACGCCACCTGTGTCACGCCGATGTTGTCTGCCGCCGTTCCGCTCAGCGTCAGCGCGGCAGCGCTGGTCGTCGCCGCGGTCGAGGCAATGGAAACGGTGGGCGGTGTCGTGTCGGGCGCGCCGGGGCCAGTGACCGCGGCGGTTCCGTTGGTCAGGACCACCGTCACCGGCGCCGACGTTGTGCTGTTGCCTGCGGCGTCACGCGCCACCGCCGTCAAGGTGTGCGTGCCGTTTGGCGTCGACAGCGTGTACCAGGAGATCCGATACGGCGGCGCCGTGACCTCGCTGCCGAGGTTGAGGCCGTTGACTCTGAACTGCACGCCGGCGACGCCGACGTTGTCGCTCGCCGTCGCCGTAAGGATCACCGCCGAACCCGACACCGTGGCCATACTCGCCGGGGCCGTAAGAGCGACGGCGGGCGGTGCCGTGTCCGCGCCAAGCTTTGCACCCCCGCTGGTTGGCGGCGGTGGCGTGCTGCCACCGGGCGAACCGGTCGCCGCGACTCCGGTCCCCGAAACGGCGCGCGAAAGACTGCCGCCGTCAGGACTCACGAATGAAACGTTCGACGTCGCCGCTGCCGCGGCGGTCGGGCTGAAGCGAACTCTTACCGTCGCGGTTGCGCCAGGGCCGAGGTTATAGGGACTCCCGGCGACGACGCTGAACGGCGCGGTGGCGGCGGCGGCTCCAGACGTCGCCGTTTGTCCATTGTTCTGGACGGTGAACGTCTGCTCGGCGGAGCTGCCAACCGTTACCGTGCCGAACGACACCGTGCTGGTCGGCATCACAGAGACGTCGGATCTCGCCACCGTCGCGGTCGCGGAGCTCACACACGTGCTTTCCTCGCCGAGGGCGTCGACGGCCGTCACGGCGACGTAGTACGCGGTGCCGGTCGCTAGCCCCGACAGCGTCCACGTCAGCGTTTGGTTCGCCGAAGGCGCCAGCGTGGGTGACGGGACGGTCACGTACGTCGCGCCCGGACAGCCAGCGCTCGCGGTCCCGTAGTACACGCGATAGCCGGCCAGATTCGTCAACGGCATGCCGGTGACGGTGGTGGTCGGAGCGGTCCAAGACAGCTCCAGAGTTCCGGCGTGAGCAATGCCGTGAATGACGACGACGGAGCACAGCGCGGTGATGACCGACGCGATCGAACGCACGCCCGCGGCATGCCAGCTCGAGAACATTCGTGGCTTCCCCCAAGGAGGACCACCACCTGCGGGGTTGACGCTTACGTGGGCCGCTCGGCCTCACGACGTTCCCTCGCTCGACGCGTTGTAGCGCCGTCCAGTGATGGAGTGGTCTTCCGGGGGGCCGCACTGCAGGCGGACTGCCAGACTGGCGCGCGCTGCACAGAACACCGTCAACATATGGAAATCGCGGGCTGATTCGGCCTCGTCTCGAGACGCAGCAGAGTGAAAGTAGAAATTACATCGTCAGGTCACGTTGCAGTCGAACGTCGGTTCGCGGACAGTTCGACGCGCGACGACCCCGACGATCACTCCTCGAACGAGCCGCTGCGCGCACGCGCTCAGCGCGTGCGCTTCAGCCCGGGACGTTTGCGCTTGACACGCTGTGCGGGGACCAGCTCACTTCTGTGCGCTCGCCCCGGCGATGGCGGCCGGCTGAGTCGCCCAGCGCAAAGTCCGGTCCAGCCGGCGTTCGCCAAGCAGACGGCGCACGTGTCGCAGACGTACGTACCGCTCGCTGAAATCCGGCATCGTGAGCGGTACGACGCGGTAGGCGTCGTAGAGCTGCTCGATGCCGGCGCGCACGGTGAAGCGCGGGCGAAAGCTGGGTAGGCAGCTCGCGAGCTTGTCGCAGCTCACGCGATAACACCGCGGGTCCGGCCCACCGCCCGGCGCGTAGCGTACGCGGGAGCCGGGGACGGCGTCCGCGACCATGCGCGCGACGTCGCGCACCTGGTAATTCTCCGTCGTCTGGCCCACGTTGAACGCCTCGTTGTGCATGCGCTCGCGGGGCGCCGCGAGCACCGCCACGAACGCGCGCGCGATGTCTTCGACGTGTACGAGCGGACGCCACGGCGTGCCGTCGCTCGCGACCAGAACATCACCGGTGAGCACGGCGTGGCCGACGAGGTTGTTCACCATGAGATCGGCCCGGAGTCGCGGCGAGACGCCGTAGGCGGTGGCGTTGCGCAGAAACGTCGGGCTGAAGGTCGCGTCGGCCAGACGGGCGATGTCACGCTCGGCATACACCTTTGATGCGCCGTACGGTGTGACGGGGTTGAATGCCGCGTCCTCGCTCAGCATGCGGTCATCCGGCGCGACACCATAGAGACTGCATGAGGACGAGAAGACGAAGCGTGGGATGCCCGCCTGTTTGGCGAGCTCGGCGAGGCGCACCGCGGCGCGATAGTTCACGTCGTAAGTGAGTTCGGCGTCGAGATCACCGAGCGGGTCGTTGCAGAGCGCGGCCAGGTGGACGACGGCGTCGAACCGTTCGTACGCCTCGACACCGAGCGTGTCCCGTATGTCGACCCGCCGTGTGGGAATCGATGGCGGCGGTGCCCCGAACGTACAGGCCTCGAACAGGCCCGTGTCGACTCCGACGACGTCGTGCCCGGCCTCCATCAGCAGCGGCACGAGGACCGCGCCGATGTAACCGTCATGGCCCGTGACGAGGACTTTCATCCGAGCCTCCGTCTGCCGGCCGCGCCGGCCGTGAGCACGACCTTTCGCCCATAGAACGCCTCGGCCTGATCGGTCCCCGCGTTCGCTTCCATCGCCCGCAGCCGCATCAGCGCCATGAAGACGTCGCGCGAAAACCAATGACGATCGGATTGCGACTTGTAGCACTCGAGAATGTGTCGGACCTTGTCCTCGGCCACCGCGGCGTCGAGCGGCGCGAAGACCGTCGGCGCGCCGAGATCGCCGTCGTATTTCGGGATCTCGTACTCGAGAATCAGGTGCCGACGGAACGTGTTCCACGTCAGCTCGGCGACGAGACGGTGATCCTGGTGCGCGTCCCCACGGAACGGTGTCAAGATCAGGTCGGGTGCCCAGTCCTTGAGCCGCTCGAAATCCTCTTTCACGGCCGCGCCGCTGTAGGCGAGAAACGCATCCCGGTAGTCGAGGATCCTGACCTCGGCATCGCAGCCGCGCAGGAATCGCGCCGCACACGCTTCGGCTTCGCGGCGCCGCGTGTCATCGGACGTGAACACGACCCACCGCACGGCGAGTCGAGGGACGGCGGCCGCGAGGGTGAGCACCGTTCCCCCGCACCCGATCTCGATGTCGTCACAGTGGGCGCCGATGCACAGGAGCCGGCGAACGTGGCCCAGGTCGAGCGCAATCATGCGGCGCGCGACCTCCACACCTCCCACGGCGTGTTGTCGCAGGCGGCCATCTCGTCGAACCACAGCTTGTCCTTCACGGTGTCCATCGCCGCCCAGAAGCCGCGGTAGCGATACGCCGCCAGCTGATCGTCGCGGATCAGGCGCTGGAAGGGCTCGACCACGAGATCCTCGCCGTCCTTGATGTAGTCGAAGATCTGGCGCTTGAAGACAAAGAAGCCGCCATTGATCCACACGTCGGAGTCGTGGGCCGGTCGGAGATCGGTGACATGACCGGAGGCCGCGAGGCTGACGATGTGGAAGGAGTGGTGCGGTTTCACACACACGAACGTTCCGACCCGGTCCTCGGCGCGGGCGTAGTCGAGATATGCCGGCAGCGGCAGGTCGGACAGGCCATCGCTGTAGTTCGCCAGGAACATCTCGTCATCGCCGAGATACTTGCGAACGGCGGTCAGGCGCTGGCCGAGGTTGGCGTGCAGCCCGGTCTCGGCGAACGTGATCGACCAGTCGCTGATGTCACGGCTGTAGAGGTGCACGCGCGTGCCGCCCTCCGCGAGTTTGAAATCGTTCGACTCACACTCGTCGTAGGTGAGAAAGAACCGGCGCATGGCCTCGCCGCGATAGCCGAGGCAGAGGATGAAGTCTTTGTGTCCGTAATGCGCGTAATACTTCATGAGATGCCAGATGATCGGCCGATGACCGATGGGCACCATCGGCTTCGGCACCGTTTCCGAGTACTCCTTGAGCCGCGCGCCGACACCCCCGCAGAACAGCACGACCTTCATATGTCCACTCCGTGATGATGTGACTGAGCCATGTGCGCGCGATACCAATCGACGGTTCGTCGCAATCCCGCCTCGAGCGACGTGGTCGCCCGCCAGTCGAGCATCGCGGCCGTCGCCGCCGCATCGGCAGCCCGCGACTCGGTGAGCGGCCGATCGACGACCGCGCCGAACATCGGCGCAAGCGTCGGATCGACGATCGCGGTGAGTTGCTCGGCGACTGTGCGGAGTGTCGTCAGCCGCCCCGTCCCGATATCGACCGTCGCGCCGTCGGGCCCGCGGCCTTCGGCGAGGCGCACCAACGCCTCGACGGCGTCGTCGACGTAGATGAAGTCCCAGGATCGCGTACCACTCGACACGCGCGGCCGTTGCCCGCGCAACAACGCGAGAATCGTGGATGGGATGACCTTGCGCTCGAGCTGCTTCGGCCCGTACGCCAGCGTCAGCCGCGCGATGACGACGGGGGCCTGATAGAGCGCGTGGAACATGCGCGCGTACGCGCTCGCCGCCCATTTGGCGGCCGCGTAGGGTGACGCGGGCCGAACGACCGTGGCATCGCCGACGGGCTCTTCAATGGACCCCGTGAGCACGATGCGTCGGCAGCCTTGCTCGGTCAGCGCGGCCAGAAGGTTGACGGTGCTCGCGAGCGCGCTACGGAACGTCGGCAGCACCAGCGCGAGATCCGGCGCGGCGTGCGTGAGCGCACCGAGATGCACCACGACATCGGGCTTCACCGCAGAGACCAGCGCCCGCGTCGCGGCTTCATCGGCAACGTCGACCGCCCACCAGCGCTCGGCCGCGGGGTGCGCGGGCGCAGGCCGGCGCGACACCGCGTGGACCTCGGCGCCGGCGCCGCGCAGACGCGGACAGAGATGGCGACCGAGAAACCCGCTCGCGCCCACCACGAGGACGCGCGCGCCGGTCACAGCGCCTCCTTGAGCAGACCGTGCTCGCTCAGCGCGTGCGCGGCGCGGTCGATGGCGTCGAACGACATCCCGGACCGGTCCGCAATGTCGAGCACCGTGTGCCGGCCATCGGCCAGACTGAGCGCCCACAGCAGCGCCAGCTCGTCGGCGCGCCGATCGATGCCCCCCAGCGTCGCGTAGAGGCCGCGACGGCCGAGTTGCGGCTCGCACTTCGGATTCTGCGACACATACCTACGATTCGCCTCGAGCGCGTCGACGATGGCGAGGACCAGGCGCAGCGACTCGTGGAGTCTCTCGGGCCGAACGAACGCGAGATCGTCCGCCGACGTGTGGTACTCGCGATAGCCTCCGTGCGGGGTCCGCATGAGGCAGCCGACGGGCAGATCGAACGCAGGCGAGCAGTACTGGCGCTCGTCGTAGCCGTACGGCACGAAATCGCGCACCGCATGCGGCGCGCCCAGGTCGCTCAGCACGCGCGGCACGAGGCGATCGATCTCGGCGTTGCCGCGCCGGCTCTTCTTGTACGTGAAGGCGCTGGCGTCCCCGAGCCCGGCCAGAACGAGGCCGTGTCGGATGCGGTCGACGCCGGCCTCGTTTCGCGCCAGCCACGTGATCGAGCCGATCGTGCCGGGCACGAACACGAAGCGGTAGCCATAACGCCGCGACGTACGCGTGGCGAGCGCTTCTGCGAGCGCGGCCGCCAGCGCGATCCCGGAGCAATTGTCGTTGGCCATCGAGGGATGGCAGATGTGGGTCGAGACGAGGACCTCGTCGTCCGTCTCGCCGGGGAGAAAACACTCGCCGTACGTCAGCGAGCCGGGCGCGAGCGAGGCGTCGATACAGACCTCGTACTCGCCGTCGGCGAGCGCCGCGAGCTGCTCGTGCGCCACACAGAACCCCCAGCTCGGGGTGTAGTACGACGTGCGGTACGGCACGAGTTCGGGCGCCTCGGGCAGCGAGTGGAGGTGGGGCCGCAGCTCCGCGAGCGACAGGCGGGCTCGCACCGGCACGCTGTAGTGCACGAGATGGAGGTTCGACCGTCGCATGTCGACAACGCGCCTACCCGTCGCATCCGCGATCCAGGCCGCGCGGACGTTCCACTCGTCGGGCACCGTCCAATCGAAGACCCGCGTGCCGCTCGGCACCTCGTGGATCACCAGGGGAATGTGCCGGGACAGCCGCGCCAGCGTGCCGCGAACGCCGTCGCCCGTGATGGAGCGGTGCAGAGGAAACAGCTCCGACACGAGCGCGAACAGCGCCTCGCCCGCCGCCGCGGGATCAGCGAGCGGCGACATCGTGCTCACTGAAGTCCGGATATCGCCGGTCACGGTCGGCGATGATGCGCTTGCCCGCGGGCCACGGGATCGCGAACGCGGGATCGTCCCACCGCACGCCACACGCCGCCTCCGGCGCGTAAGCGGTGGATATCTGGTAGAGCACCTCGGTGTGGTCGCGGAGCGTCTGAAAGCCGTGCGCGCAGCCCTCCGGAACGTAGAGCGCGAGCCGGTTGTCGACGTCGAGCACAGCCGCGGCGTGCTGACGGAACGTCGGCGAGGCGCGACGCAGGTCGACGGCAACGTCGTAGATCGCCCCGCGGATGCACCGCACGAGCTTGGCCTCGGCGTGCGGCGCGACCTGATAGTGCAAGCCACGGAGCGTCCCGCGTCGCGGATTGTACGAGATGCTCACCTGCGCCAGGCGCGCGGAGAGGCCGTGCCGGGCGAACTCGGTGGCGCACCACGTTCGCTCAAAGAACCCACGCTCGTCGACGTGCCGCTCGGGCTCGACGATCCACGCGCCGGCGACGGACGTCGGGCGAAAGATCACGGGATGACCTTCACTTCGGGGATCGGCACCACGAACGCCCCGCCCCAGTCGCGCACGTGGGCCATCTGCGCGACGATCTCCGCGGTCAGGTTCCAAGGCAGAATCAGCACATAGTCCGGCCGGGTGCGGCTGATCGCGTCGGGCGCCAGGATCGGAATGTGCGTGCCGGGCGTGAAGCGGCCCTGCTTGTGCGGATTGCGGTCCACGGTGTACGCGAGCAGATCGGTTCGGATGCCGCAGTAATTCAGCAGCGTGTTGGCCTTGCCGGGGGCGCCGTATCCGACCGTGCGTTTGCCGTGCCGGCGCGCGTCGATGAGAAATTCGAGCAGGTGATGCTTCGTGTCCTCGACACGCCTCGCGAAGTCCGCATAGTACTCGAGCGTCGTGACGCCGGTGGCCGCCTCGCGCGCGCGCAGCGCGGTCACGCGGGGGCCGATGGGCCACCGGCGGCTCTGCGCGTGGCGACCCCAGATGCGCAGCGACCCACCGTGCGTTGGCAACTCCTCGACGTCGAAGAGGACCAGGCCGTGGGCCGCGAAGATGCGTTCGGCGGCTGTGAACGAGAAATACGAAAAATGCTCGTGATAAATCGTGTCGAACTGGTTGTCGGCGATCAGGCGCTCCAGGTGCGGAAACTCGATGGTCAGCACGCCGTCGGGCGCCAGCAGCTCTTTGATGGCGCGGATGAACCCATTGAGGTCGGGGATCTGCGCGAGTACGTTCGCGCCGCAGATCAGATCTGGACGTCGGCCCTCGGACGGCCAGTGCGCCATGCCCGCCGATCCCGCGAGTTCCACACCCGCCGGCCCGGCGAGCTCGTGGGCGCAGCGCTCGTCGAACATTCGAACCAGCGTCGGCACGCCTCGCCCACGCGCCGCTTCGGCGACGTTGCGCGCCGGCTCGATGCCGAGCGCGGGGACGCCGCGCGCGACAAAGTACTGCAGCAGGTATCCGTCGTTGCTGCCGAGCTCGACGACGAGGCTATCGGGGCCGAGACCCAGTCGGTCGACGCTGGCGGCCACGTACTGTTCGGCGTGCCGGAGCCAAGAGCTCGAGTAAGACGAGTAGTATGGATACGCGTCGTCGAAGATGCGTTCCGGCCCCACATAATCCTCGACCTGCACGAGGAAACACGTTTCGCAGACCCACATGCGCAGCGGGTAAAACGGCTCCATCCGGTTCAGCTCGTCCGCAGCCGGAAAGGTCTCGCAGAGCGGCGACATGCCGAGGTCGACGACGGTGTTGCGGAGCGGCGAGGCGCAATGCCGGCAGCGACTTGCGGACAGGGCGGTGTCCGCGGCAATGCGAGGTTCAGCCATGAGCACGCTGCTTACGAGTGCAAGTCCAGGACCGAAATTTCGGCCGCTGCGGCGGCACATCGGGCGAACCGTGTGCAAATGCTTGCTGATTTCGGGCAGTGCAGCGCCACAGTTGGGGACGCGCCCGCGGTCGCCATGAGACCAAGGGCTGGTACAGAGTGTGCAGGCTCACGAACCAGGAAATGGACGAGACCTCGCCAACGGCCGCCCGTCCGCAATCGGTCTGCATGCGGCTGCAGAACACGTACGACATCGACATCCGTGTCCGGCGCAAAGCGGCGGCGCTGGCATGCCGCGCGCGGAGGAGTGTGCGGTCGTGAGCGCAGCTTCACCGCGTATCTGTCTACCGACCGCCCGGCACTTCGAACGCCTCGCGTTCCACTGCGGCTATCTCGAGGCGCAGGACGTCCTCGTGAGCTGTGACGACGTCGATCTCATATGCCTTGAAGCCGAACCGGGCTTCCAATCCAAGCTGCGGTGGCAGCGACGGTTGATGTACCACGATGTATCGCGACGCCTCGCCTTCATGAATCCCGGCCTCAGGCGCGTGCGCCTGACGAGGGATTACGACCTGCTCGTCGTCATGTGCGCCACGTACTGGGACTTTCTGTACGTGAACGCGCTCGAAGGCTGGCGCGACCATTGCCGGACGAGTGTCTGCTGGATCGACGAGCTCTGGGCGGGCCAACTGCCCCACTATCGGTACTGGCTGCCGTCCTTGAACCGCTTCGATCACGTCATTGTCGGTCTGCACGGCACGGCGGCGCCGCTCGCCAACATGCTGGATCGCCCGTGTGAGTACGTTCCGGGTGCCACCGATGCGCTGCGGTTCACCCCCTACCCGGACCCGCCCGAGCGCGTCATCGACATCTATAGCGTTGGTCGGCGCCTTCCCGATGTCCACCGGGCGCTGCTGAATCACGCCTGCAGCAAACGTCTCTTCTACCTGTACGATTCCTTGCAGGCGAGCGGAGTGACGGCTCCGGATCACCAGGACCATCGCCGCCTCTACGCCAGCACGGCCAAGCGGAGCCGCTTCTTCGTCGTTGCGCCCGCCAAGGCGGATGCGGCCGCAGAGACGGGTGGACAGGTCGAGATCGGCTTCCGCTATTACGAAGGCCTGGCGGCCGGCACGGTCATGATCGGGGAGCCGCCCGACTGCCAGCCGTTCCCCGAGATGTTCGACTGGCCCGACGCCGTGGTGCCGCTGCGGCGCGACGGTTCCGACGCGGCGGACGTCGTTGGCGCCCTGAGCCTCGAGCCCGCGCGCTTGCACCAGATCAGTCGTCAGAACGCCCGGCAGGCACTGCTGCGCCACGACTGGGCCCATCGCTGGCGTCGCGTGCTCGAAATCGCCGGCCTCGAAGTCTCGCCGGCGCTCGAGGCTCGCGAGCAGCGCCTCAAGGCCACCGCCGCGCTCATCGAGTCGTGAGACTTGTTCCGTGGCCGCGCAGCGAGGTCACCGTCGTGACGCCTCAATGGCTGCAGCCTGTGTGAAGCAATGCGCCCGATCGCTGACGAATCTTTCATCCGTCGCGGCGCGGTCCGCGGTAGCGCAACCGCTCTGCCTGGCGGCCGGGCGTGGCACGCCTGGTGCACTGAGGTGAATGCTGGGCGCTAGTGGCGCGCCACGAACATGGAAGGCGCAGCCGGCAGGTCCTATCGACAAATCTTGAGGTCGACCCTCCTCATGGGGGGATCGTCCGTCGTCAGCATCCTCCTCGGGATCTTGCGCACCAAGGTCCTCGCACTGCTGATAGGACCTGCCGGCGTCGGCCTCGCCGGCCTGTTCACGTCGACCACCAGTCTGGTGACGGCGATCTTCGGCATGGGCATCGGCGAGAGCGCGGTGCGCTCGATCGCCGCGAGCGCGGAGACGGGGGACCGGGGGAGCATTTCGCGGACCGCGTCGACCGTCCGACGGGCGTCCCTGATCTGCGGCATCGCGGGCCTGAGCTTCGTCCTCGTGTTCAGCCCGACGCTCAGTCGGTGGACCTTTGGCGACGCCGGTCACACGTGGGATCTGGCGCTCCTGTCGCTTACCGTCCTCTTCGCCGCGTTGGCCGGCGGTCAGCTCGCCCTCATCCAGGGAACGCGGCGCATCGGCGACCTCGCGAAGATCAATGTCCTCGGCGCGCTATGGAGCACGGTGCTCAGTATTCCGATCATCTACGTGCTGCAGGCGCGCGGGGTCGCGGCCTTTCTCCTGGCGGCCTCCGCCGCCTATCTCGTCACCTGCTGGTGGTACGCGCGAGCGCTCGACGTCGGCAGAAGCCGGCTCAGATGGCGGGATTTCGTTCTCGAGGCTCGGCCCCTCGCGAGACTCGGATTGGCATTCATGATCGCCTCGCTCATGACGATGGGCACCGCGTACGTCTTGCGAGTGCTCGTGTTGCACCATCTGGGGATCTCCGCCACCGGCATCTACCAGGCGGCCGCAAACCTGTCGTCGGTCTATGTGGCTGTGATCCTGAACGCGATGTTCACGGACTTCTATCCACGACTGACCGCCGCCGCCGATGATCCGCAGCAGTTCTCCGCCCTGGTCAACCATCAAATCGAAGTCGGGGCACTGCTCGCCCTTCCCGGCATCCTGGCCACCATCACGCTGGCCCCCGTCGTGATCACGGCCTTCTACTCGTCGGAGTTCCTGCCCTCCGTGGCGATCCTTCGATGGCAGGTGATGGGCGTATTCCTCCAGGTTTTGAGCTGGCCGATGGGGTACATGCTGCGCGCTCGGAGCGACCGTCGGCTGTTTCTCTGGACCGAGGCCGCCGCCAACGCGAGCCATCTCGCGTTTGCGTGGTTGGGAATCGCGTGGCTGGGACTGAGCGGCGTGGGCATGGCGTTCCTCGCGATGAACATCATGTACTGGGGCCTGATTTACGGCGTCGTGCGCCGGCACTACGGTTTCGCGATCTCGGCAAGGAACGTCAAGCTCATCGCCGCCGCGGCGGCCAGTATCGCGGTCGTCTTCCTCTCGCCGGTGCTCTTCTCTCGCCACCCCCTCCTGCTCGCTTTGGCTGCCAGCATGCTTGGCGGCCTCCTGTGCTTCCGAGCTCTCCTGCGCGGCAGCGGGCTGCTGCAGAGCCGGGGGCTCCATTTCAGATCTCTTTTCGCACGGCACACGGCGCCCGGGAGCGTCTCCGTCCGAGGGATAACGGACTCACACGAGGAAATTCCCATGCCGCTGTTCAGCGTGATCATCCCCACCTTCAACCGTGCGGCGTTCATCGGGGAGGCTGTGGAGAGCGTTCTGCGGCAGACGTATCGCAACTTCGAGCTGATCGTGGTCGACGACGGCTCTACCGACAGGACCCGCGAAGCGCTCGCGCCGTATGCGAGTCGCTTGCGGTACCTGCACCAGGAGAACCAGGGCGTCAGCAGCGCGCGGAATTCGGGAATCAATGCGGCGACGGGACGGTGGATTGCCTTCCTCGATTCGGACGATCGGTGGGCGGATGGCTACCTCGAGGCACAATCGCGCAGCATCACCGCGCTGCCTCGGGCGGTCGCCCACGTGACGAATGCCGTCACGCTCAATGAAGAGGGCACGCGCAGCGATCACTTCGCCGAGATGCAGCTGCTCGACACGTTCGGGGCACGGTCTCGTCTGGTGTTCGATCGCCCGTACGGCGTCATTCTCGGGCACTCGCATTTCTTCGTGCAGTCGATGGTGATCCGGCGTGACGTCCTGCTGGCGGCCGGACTGTTCAAGCCCCACCTGACGATCGCGGAGGACCGCGACGTCATCGCCCGCGTGGCGTTGTGCGGGCCGTTCTCCTTCTGCCGGGACGTGTGCGTGGAGATCTTGCGCCGACGGGAGTCGATCGACCATCTCGGCGCACAACGCCTGACCCGCGGCCTGTACACGGCCCGCGCCTTCGCCGAGGTCTACGACGGCCTTCTGAAGCTTCCCGGCTTGACCCTTCGTGAACGACTGATGACGGCGTCCAGCCTGAGCCAAATGTGGCGCGCGATGGGAAACCTGCTGATCATGAACGGTGACAAGTCCCAAGCCAGGACGTACTTCCTGAAAGCGTTCCGTCTCCATCCATCTGCGATCTCGGCCCTCAAGCTCGGCGCAACGCTGTTGCCTCAACGCTACTCGAAGGTCTGTGTCAGACGGGGTAAGGATATTGCTCCCAGCTGGTGAAGACACCTCGTCGCAAGCTCCGCAGGAGGGGGGGCAAGAAGGACAGACCATTGCAGCAGGTCGGGTAATCCGACGGCAACAACCCTACACACGGTATGCGTGTTCGCATCGCTGCCATCGCACCGAAGTCAGCCGCGTAGCGGCGATCCGTTGCTTGGGCGGCAGCATCGTCACGGCCGCTCACCGACTCTGGCCTCCGCTTTGCCCGTACATGCCCGTGTGAACGCCTGGGTTCGATCTCGACATGTCGTCGCCGCCGCGTCGATCGCGGCCCTGCTCGCCGCCATCCCCACCCCGCTTCCGGCGCACCCGCCGGTAGCGGCGCCGCAGCGTTCGGCCACTCGGCCGGCCGGACCGCCGGCGTATCGCGTGGTCGACATCGGCACACTTCAGCAAGGCGCGAGCAGCCTCTTGCGAGGCATCAACAACGCGGGTGACGTTTCCGGCGGCTCCGGGACCTTTGGTAGGGGACACCGCGCCTTCGTGCTCTCGCCCACACAGCTCGAAGCGATCCCGTCAGGGGCCGACTACAGCGCGGGGTTCGCGATCAACGATGGCGGCCAGATCACCGGCTCTCTCAACACGGGGAACTCGGTACGCGGATTCGTCTGGTCCCGGGGCGCCGGCGTTCAACTCCTCGCGCCGCTGCCCGGCGACAGCGGCAGCCAGGCGTTCGCGATCAACGGACGCGGCGAGGTCGTAGGAATCTCGAGCGGCAAAGCCGGCGTCCAGGCGGTGCGTTGGTCGGCCGCCGGCGTCCCAGAGGCGCTGGGAACGCTGCCCGGACAGCGCGCGGCCCGCGCGCTCGGCATCAATGATCGCGGGGACGTCGTCGGATACACGCAGAGCGCCGGCGGTCGACAGGCCGTGCTGTGGCGCACGGGCGGCGGCCCGGAGCTGCTCGGTGCCCTGCCCGGCCACCAGACGAGCGAGGCGGTGGCGATCAACGCTGGTGGTGACATCGTCGGCTGGTCGGGACAGCTCGGCTCGCAGCACGCCGTGTTGTGGCGGCCCGGCCTCGCGCCGCGCGACCTCGGCACCTTGCCCGGAGGCAGCTGGAGCCGTGCGCTCGGTCTCAACACTCGTGGCGAGATCGTCGGCACGTCGGGCAGCTACCTGGGCCCGCGCGCCTTTCGCTGGACGGCAGCGGGCGGGA